>Ga0265780_10001269_pt1 | contig 36215 bp, 29 predicted proteins | sample P1T30metagenome_FD_192432 | JGI IMG/M metagenome (GOLD analysis project Ga0265780, IMG submission 192432) | Plant litter microbial communities from East Loma Ridge, Irvine, California - P1 T30 | ecosystem: Environmental > Terrestrial > Plant litter > Unclassified | place: USA: California...
CGAGGTCAGGAGGCGCGCGGAGCCGAGAGGGCCGCGACGGCCTCGGCCACCGGGACGGGCGTGCGCTCGCCCGTGCGGCGGTCCCACAGCTCGACGATCCCCTCGCCGGCCGAACGGCCGACGACGACGATCTGCGGGACGCCGAGCAGCTCGGCGTCGCCGAACTTGACGCCGGGCGAGACCTTGGGGCGGTCGTCGTAGAGCACGTCGAGGCGGTTCGCCTCGAGCTCGGCCGTGAGGGCCTCGGCGACCTCGAAGACGACCGGGTCCTTGCCGGTCGCCACGACGTGCACGTCGAACGGGGCGACGTTCGCGGGCCAGACGAGGCCCTTCTCGTCGTTGTTCGCCTCGGCGATGACGGCGAGGATGCGCGTGACGCCGATGCCGTACGAGCCCATCGTGACCGTGACCTGCTTGCCGTTCACGTCGAGCACCTTGAGGCCCAGCGCCTCGGCGTACTTGCGCCCGAGCTGGAACACGTGGCCGATCTCCATGCCGCGGGCGGTCTCGATCGGGCCGGAGCCGTCGGGGGCAGGGTCGCCCTCGCGCACCTGGGCCGCCTCGACGACGCCGTCGTGCTCGAAGTCGCGGCCGGCCACGAGGCCCGCCACGTGGACCCCCTCGATGTTCGCGCCCGTGACCCACGAGCTGCCCTCGACGACGCGGGGGTCGACGACGAAGCGGATGCCGGCTCCCCAGCCCGCGCCTCCCGGCCCGATGTAGCCCTTGACGAGCCCGGGGGCTTTCGCGAAGTCGGCGTCGCCCGCCGCGTCGACCTCGGCCGGCGCGAAGGCCACCTCGAGGCGCTTCATGTCGACGTCCCGGTCACCGGGCAGGCCCACGACGACGAGCTCACGGGTGCCGTCGAGGTGCGTCAGCGCGACGACGACGTTCTTGAGGGTGTCGGCGGCCGTCCAGGCGCGGCCGTCGTCGCGCGGGTGCACGTCGTTCAGCTGGTCGACGAGCGCGTCGATCGTGGGCGTGTCCGCCTTGTCGAGCATGACCGCGGCGGGCTGGCCCTCGATCGGCCGAGCCTCGGGCACCGTCGTCGTGAACGCCTCGACGTTCGCGGCGTAGCCGCCGGCGGAGCGGACGAAGGTGTCCTCGCCGACCTCGGTGGGGTGCAGGAACTCCTCGGACCGGGAGCCGCCCATGGCGCCGGCGTCGGCCTGGACGATCACGTACTCGAGGCCGAGGCGCGTGAAGATGCGCTCGTAGGCGTCGCGCTGCAGCTGGTAGCTGGCGTCGAGGCCGGCGTCGTCCGCGTCGAACGAGTAGGCGTCCTTCATGGTGAACTCGCGGCCGCGCAGCAGGCCCGCGCGGGGGCGTGCCTCGTCGCGGTACTTGTCCTGGATCTGGAACAGGGTCAGCGGGAGGTCCTTGTACGACGAGTACAGGTCTTTCACGAGCAGGGTGAACGCCTCCTCGTGCGTCGGGGCGAGCAGGTAGTCGCCGCCCTTGCGGTCCTTGAGGCGGAACATGCCCTCGCCGTACTCCGTCCAGCGGCCGGTGGCCTCGTAGGGCTCGCGCGGCAGCAGGGCCGGGAAGTGCACCTCCTGGGCACCGGCCGCGGTCATCTCCTCGCGGATGACGGCCTCGATCTTTGCCTTGACCCGGAGGCCGAGGGGAAGCCAGGCGAAGACGCCGGGCGCCTGACGGCGGATGTAGCCGGCCCGCACGAGGAGGCGGTGGCTGGTCACCTCCGCGTCGGAGGGGTCTTCACGGAGGGTGCGGACGAAGAGCTGGGAGAGGCGCGTGGACACCCGCCCAGCATAGGGGCGAGCCCGCGACCCCCGGGGCCCGGGGTCACCAGGGCTTGCCGTCGTACTCCCCCGGTGCCTGCTCGTAGTAGCGCTCGCGGTCGGCGTCCTGCTGGCGCTCCTGCTGGCTCTCGTCGCCCTGCTGCTGCAGCTCGTCGAGGGGGTCGTCGCCGCCCGCGCCGCCGTCGCCCTCGTCGCCGTCGCCGTGGCCGGGCTCCGAGCCGTCGCCTCCCGAGGGGTCGCCCTGGTCGCCGCCCTGGGCTTGCTCCTGCTTCTCGCCGAGTCGGCCCTCGGCGTCGTCGAGGGGCTGCGCCGTGTCGGGCTGCTGGGGATCGTCCGGGGGCTGGAAGCAGCCCTCGGGAGCCTCGTCGATCGTCTCCTGGCCGAGCACGTAGAGCTGCTCGGCGTCCGCGTAGCGCAGCTCGAGCAGGGCAGCGTCGCCCTGCGCCTCGATGACGAGGACCAGGTCGGTGCGGATCACGCACGACACGGTCTCGTCGCCCTCGGGCGCGACGTCGAGCGCGGCGAGGAACTCGTCACGGGCGACGTCGAGCACCCCGACCTGGGCGTACGCGGTGCCCCGGTCGAAGTGGTGCACCCAGGGCTCGACGAGGTTGGCCACGCCCAGGGGCTCGCTCAGCGAGGCGGCGCGCTCGTAGGCGCGATCGTCGTAGGCGTGCTGCGTGAGGGCCGCGAAGAGGGGCAGGCTCAGCAGCTTGAGCGCCACCAGCAGCACGACGAGGACGACGGGGGCCGACCAGAGGAACAGGCGACGCCGCAGCCGGCGCCGGTACTGCCCGACGCCCGGCTCGGCGGACGCGTCGGACCGTCCGAGGTCGTCGACGGGCGGGGGGACGAGGGTGTCGGTCACGACGGCGTCCTCCCGGTCGGACGTGGGGCTGGTCTCCCGCCGGCGGCGCCACGGGGAGCCCCGTCGCCGTCGCGGCGGGGGCGGACCCGGATCTCGGCGAGGGCCCGGGCGACCACGGCGACCTCGACCAGTGCGAGCAGGAACAAGGGCACGGCCGCGATCCAGTAGAGGTCGACGACGGCCTCGGCCCGCCCCTCGTCGGAGGCGACCGCGCCGTCGCGGGCGTCGGCCACGACCGCCTCGACCCCGGTGCCCGCGTCACGGTGGACGTAGTCGACGCCGAGCTGCGACGCGATCGTGCGGAGGGCGTCCTCGTCGATCGCCGACACCGCGTCGGGCTCGCCCGCCCGGCTGCGGTCCGTGATGTACTCCGTGCTGCTGTAGGCGTCGCCGTAGCCGTCGAAGACCTTCATGCGCCCACCCTCGGCGGTGCCGTAGCCGAGCACGGCTCCCCCGTCGACGTCGCCCGCGGTCGCCGCGAACGAGCCGGGAGGCTCGTCGGCCGTCTGCTCGCCGTCGCCGAGGTAGTACACGACGTTCGCCCTCTCGGGGTCCGTCTCGCGCGCCTCCTGCAGCCTCTCGGCCAGCAGGTCGGACGCCTCGCTGATGCTGCTGCCGCTCGAGTAGTAGGTGATCTCCTGGTTCATCACCGAGGCCGCCGTCACGACGGCGGCGGCGTCGTCGGTGAGCGGGGTGCGGAGCACCGCCGAGCTGTCGAACGAGATGAGCGAGAAGCGCGCGCCCGCGAGCTCGCTCGCGACGGCCTCGACGTCGCTGCGCACACCCTCGAGCCGGGGCCGGTCGCCGTCCCAGTCCTCGGCGGCGATGCTCGAGGTGGTGTCGACGACGAAGAAGACGTTGAGCGCGGCGACCGACGCCTGGGCGCTGCCGCCGGGGACGCCGGGCCGCACGGCCACGACGAGCAGCAGCGCCACGACGACGAGCCGACGCAGCCAGCTGCGGAGGAGGCGGCGGTCGCGGCGCTCGGCGACGACCCGCCACACGACGAAGCCGAGCAGCGCGGCCCCGAGCACGACGAGCAGCCACCACGGCAGCACGGGCTGCACCACGACGGCCGCCGGCAGCGCGGACACGCCGGCGGTCACAGTCGCACCCGCCAGAGGAGCACGAACGACGCCGCCGCCAGCAGGAGCGCGACGATCACGGCGGCCTGCGGAGCGTCGGTGACGACCAGGCGACGCGTGCCCGTGAAGAGGCCCGCCTCCTGGTCGTCGATGCGCTGGACGATCTCGCCGACCGTCGTCGCGTCGTCGAGGGCGTAGTAGGCGCCTCCGGTCGACTCGGCGACCGTGCGCAGCTCCCCCGCGACCTCGTCGGCGACGGCGTCGTCCGAGTAATCGGCGGGGTTGAGCGCGTAGACGCGCACGCCGCGGTCGGCGGCGAGCTGGCCCGCGTCGTCGAGGGTGAGCAGGGCGGCGCCGTTCACGTAGTTGTCGGTCGCCAGCACGATCGACTTCGGGCGCGTGCTCTCGCTGCCGCCGTCGAAGCTGAGGACGCAGGAGGCGAGGCCGTCGCCGATCAGGCTGGCGCCCTGTCCGAGGTCGGTGCCCGTCCAGTAGCGCGTGCCGTCTTCTCCGGCGCTGTCGAACGAGTCGCGGTACTGCCGCAGCTGCTCGGCGACGAAGTCGTAGTCGTCGGTGAGCGGGAACGCCTGCACCGACGAGCTGTCGAACAGGGACAGCCCGACCCGCTCGCCGTCGAGGCCGGAGGCGAGCTCGGCGAAGGTGCTGACGATCTGCGAGTCGACCTCGGTCATCGACCCGGACACGTCGAGGCAGAGCACGATGTCGCGCTTGTACGACGGCGGCTCGACGACCTGGACCGAGCCGGGACGGGCCACGAGCAGGGCGCCGAGACCCGCGAGGGCGATCACGAGGACGAGCGCGGACACGAGGGCGACGCGGTACCGCGCCACGAGGCGGCGGTAGACGGGCAGCTCGGTGAGCCGCTCGCTGTGCGCGACGGGCGTGCCGGCGCGGCGCAGCCGCGCGCGTTCGCGCCGGCGGAGCACGATCCACAGCCACGCGCCGAGCCCGGCGACGACGAGGGCGGCCACGAGGGCCCACCACCAGATCAGGACCACGAGCGCACCACCTCGCGCGCGGTCTCGACGGCGCGCCCCGGGTCGCCGGGGTGTCGCTCGGCGAAGGCGGGCGGGTACCACTGCTCGACGGCGTCGGCCACCTGGGGCAGGTCGGCCTCGCGGAGGTCGGCGAGGGTCATCACGTGGGTGTCGGCGCCGGCCGTCTCGTGCACGAAGAAGCGGAGGAGGAGGCTCAGGCGGCTGTGCACGGCCCGCTCGCCGAGGCGGCCGGCCGCCGACGCGGCCTCGACCTCGTCGATGAGGCCGAGGTAGCGGAGGCGCACGGACGGCAGGTCGACGACCGCCTGCGCCGCGGCGCGGCGGGCCGCCGGCGGCAGGCGCCGGGCCGAGAACCGGAGCACGAACACCACCCACGCCGCCACGAGGGCCAGCAGGAGGAGGCCGAGCACCAGCCAGAGCACCCAGTGCGGGTACTGGTACGGCCCGAAGAAGCCCTTGTCGTCAAGCACGGCGGTGCTTCTCCATCAGGGCGAACAGGCCGGGCACGACGGCGGCCTGGCTCGACAGGCGCTGGCTGCTGATGCCCAGGGCCTGCAGCTGGCGACCGGTGTCGTCGGCGCGCCGCTCGGACGCCTCGTCGAAGGCGCGACGGAGGGCGGCGTTCTCGCGCAGCCAGGCAGGCAACGAGGTGACCTCTTGCACGTCGTAGACGTCGTGCGCGTGACCAGAGCGCGTCATGAGGTCGGCGTCGCCGACGGTCACCCAGACGATCTCGTGCTGCGCCCGCAGCCGCCGGAGCAGGCGGACGAGCTCGGCGTCGACGACGACGTCGTCGGTGACCACCACGAGGATCGACCGGCGGCGGACGCCGCGCGCGACCCAGTCGAGCACCCCGCGCAGGTCGCTGCGCGGCGACTCGAGCGAGACACGGCCGTCGACCTGCCGCAGCAGGCGCTCGAGGTGGGCCTCGCTCGACCCCGCCGGCAGCGCCACCGTCCCGCCCTCGTCGCCCGCGACGAGCGACACGACGTCGCCGTGGCGGGAGGCGATGTAGCCGAGGGCGCCCGCCGCCATGACGGCGATGTCGCGCTTGGTCTCGCCGCTGGCGGCCGTCGCGGCCATGTTGCGACCGGTGTCGACGACGAGGACGAGCGACCGCCTCCTGCTCGCGACGTAGCGCTTGACCAGGGGCTCGCCGTGACGGGCGGTGGCCTTCCAGTCGATGTCCTTCACCTCGTCGCCCGGCACGTAGGCGCGCAGGTCGTCGAAGTCGTGGCTGCGCCCGTGGTGGACCGAGGCCCAGCCCCCCTCGAGCAGGTCGAGGGTGCGGCGGTGCGCGAACAGGGACATCTTCGTGCGCACCCGGAGGAGGAGGCTCGCCACGGTCGTCAGGGCGTCTGCACGGCGGCGAAGATCGCGTCGATGATCGTCTCGGGCGCGACGTCGTCGGCCGTGGCCTCGTAGCCGAGGACGAGCCGGTGGCGCAGCACGCCGTGACGCAGGTGCTTCACGTCTTCGGGGATGACGTAGTCGCGACCGTGCAGCAGGGCGAGGGCGCGGGCCGCCTGCATGAACGCGATGCTGGCGCGGGGGCTCGCGCCGAACTGGACGTAGTCGGCGAGGCTCGCGGGGACGTACTGCTGCGGGTGGCGGGTCACGTAGACGAGCTGGACGACGTAGTTGACGATCGCGGCGTCGACGTAGACGCGCTTCGCGAGGCCCTGCAGCCACACCACGTCGTCGAGGGAGACGCCCGTCGGCGCGTCGACCTGCTGCTCGTCGTAGACGCCGGACTCGATGCGCCGGATGACCTCGGCCTCTTCTGCGGGCGACGGGTAGTCGAGGACCTCTTTGAGGAGGAACCTGTCGAGCTGCGCCTCGGGCAGCTGGTAGGTGCCCTCCTGCTCGATCGGGTTCTGCGTCGCCAGCACGAGGAACGGCTTCGGCAGCGGGTAGACGGTGCCGCCGATGCTGGTCTGGCGCTCTTGCATGGCCTCGAGCATCGCGCTCTGCGTCTTGGCGCTCGACCGGTTGATCTCGTCGAGCAGCACGAAGTTCGAGTGCACGGGGCCGAGCTGCGTGACGAAGGTCGACTTCTGGGCGTCGTAGATCTGCGTGCCCGTGATGTCGCTCGGCAACAGGTCGGGCGTGCACTGGATGCGCGTGAAGCTCGCCTCGACCGACTGCGCGAGCGTCTGCGCCGCGGTCGTCTTGGCCAGCCCGGGCACGCTCTCGAGCAGCACGTGGCCGCCGGTGATGAGTGCGATGAGGAGGGTGTCACGGAGCGACGTCTGGCCGACGACCTTGCGCGAGAACGCGTGCGAGACGACGCCGACGATCGCCGCAGCGCGCTCGAGGTCGGCCGGGCTGATGGGCGTGCCGACCGCGGCGGGAGGCGGAGGCGTCGTCGAGGTGTCGGTCACCCGGCCACCCTAACCGAGGCGTCCGACCTCACCGCCGGAGCGCCCTCCTGGCGAGGTGGTTGCCCAGGAACTGGACCAGCTGCACGAGCACGATGATGAGCAGCACGGCGCCCCACGTCACGACGGGGTCGAACTGCCGGTAGCCGTAGAGCAGCGCGAAGGCGCCGAGGCCGCCGCCGCCCACGTAGCCGGCCACGGCCGACATGTCGACGAGGGCCACGAAGATGAACGTGTAGCCGAGGACGAGCGGGCCCAGCGCCTCCGGCAGGACGATGCTGCCGATGATGCGGAACGGACCGGCACCCGCCGCCCGTGCCGCCTCGACCACGCCGGGCTGCACCGTGAGGAGGTTCTGCTCGACGATGCGGGAGATCGCGAACGACGCCGCCAGCGACAGGGTGAAGATGATGGCCGTGTTGCCCACCCCGGTGCCCACGACGGCACGGGCCAGGGGCTGAGCCGCGGCCAGGAAGATGATGAACGGGATCGGACGGAACACGTTGACGACGACGTTGAGCACGCCGAAGACGACGCGGTGCGCGAAGAGCGCGCCCTCGCGGGTCAGGTAGAGCGCGAGGCCCAGGAGGAGCCCGCCGAGGCCGCCGAAGAGCAGGGTGAGCGCGACGATGTAGACGGTCTCGTAGGCGGCCTTCCAGAGCTGCGGCTGCAGGTCGATCAGGGAGTCCATGGTCAGCGTGCCTCCGCGTCGTCGGTCGCGAGCTCGGTGGCGGCCGGTCCGAGCTCGGCCACCGCCTCCGAGACGTCGTCGTCGGCCCCGGTGAGGGCCAGGGTCAGGGTGCCGAAGGTGCGGCCGCCGATCTCGTCGATCCCGCCGAAGACGATCTCGAAGAGGACGCCGTGCCGCGCGAGCACGCCGAAGACCTGCTGCTGGTCGACGCCGCCCTCGGACACGCGCACCGTGACGAGGCGGCCCTGGTGGCGCCTGCGGAGGGCGGCGAGGTCGTCGCCCTGCGGCGAGCCGGCGACGACGGTCGAGACGAAGCGCCTCGTCGACTCCTCGCGCGGTGCGGAGAAGACCTCGAAGGTGCGCCCGATCTCGACGACCCTGCCCCTGTCCATCACGGCGACGCGGTCGGCGATGGACTTGATCACGTCCATCTCGTGGGTGATCACGACGATGGTGATGCCCAGCTCGGCGTTGACGCGCCGCAGCAGGGCCAGCACCTCCTGGGTCGTCTCGGGGTCGAGGGCGCTCGTCGCCTCGTCGGCGAGCAGCACGCCCGGCGACGTCGCGAGCGCACGGGCGATCCCGACGCGCTGCTTCTGCCCACCCGACAGCTGGTCGGGTCGGACGTGCGCCTTGTCCGCGAGCCCGACGAAGTGCAGCAGCTCGCTGATGCGGCGCTGGTGGTCGGCCTTGGGCACGCCGGCCGCCTTGAGCGGGAACTCGACGTTGCCCCAGACCGTCTTCGACGAGAACAGGTTGAACTGCTGGAAGATCATGCCGATGCCGGCCCGCACGCCGCGCAGCTCGCGCTCGCGCAGCCCGGTGACGGGGCGACCGTCGATCTCGATCCGGCCGCTCGTCGTCGGCTCGAGGGCGTTGATCAGCCGCACGAGGGTGCTCTTGCCGGCGCCGGAGTAGCCGATGATGCCGAAGATCTCGCCGTCGGCGATCTCGAGGCTCACGCCGTCGACGGCCGTCAGCGGCGCCGCGCCCTTCTCACGGGGCGGGTAGGTCTTGACGACGTCGGTCAGGGTGATGGCGGGCATGGTCTCCTCGTCACGGTCGGAAGGGCCCGCCGGCGCGTGACGGCGCAGGCGGGCCCGGGCGGGGCGGTCGGCGTCAGCCGTTCTGCTCCACGAGCTCCTTGGTCTGCTCCAGCGTCTCGCGCAGGTCGGCGGCGGGCACCGTCGTCGTGAGCGCCGTGCCGCCCGAGTTCTCGACGACGCCGTCGGTGACGGCCTTCGTGTCCTGGTAGATCTGCACGAGCTTCGCGTAGGTCTCGTCGTCCGCGTCGTCCGCACGGGCGGCGAAGACGTTCACGTAGGGCAGCGACGCCGGGTCGGACGGGTCGTCCTGGGCGATGATCGCGTCGGGCGAGAGCCCTGCCTTCGTGGCGTACTCGTTGTTGATGATCGCGCCGTCGAAGTCGGGCAGCGAGGTCGCGGCGAGGTCGGCGGCGACGGGCGAGACGGTGACCGTCGAGGCCTCGGTGTCGATGTCGTCCAGGCCGGAGAAGACGTCGCCGCCGTCCTTCAGCTCGATGAGGCCGTTCGACTGCAGCACGAGCAGCGAGCGGGCGAGGTTGCTGGCGTCGTCGGGCACGGCGACCGTGTCGCCCTTGCTGAACTGGTCGAGCGACGTGTGCTCCTGCGAGTAGAGCGGCAGCGGGTAGATCGCCGTCGAGCCGATCGGCACGAGGTCGGCGTCGGCCGAGACGTCGTACTGCGCCAGGTAGACGAGGTGCTGGAACTGGTTGAGGTCGAGCTCGCCCTCGGTGAGGGCCGGGTTGGGCTGCTCGTAGTTGGCGAAGTCGACGATCTCGACGTCGATGCCCTCGTCGGCGGCGGCCTCGGCGAAGGTCGACCAATAGGGGTCGCTGGCGCCGACGACGCCGATGCGCACGGCGTCGCCGCCCCGGTTCGCGACGGCGATGCCGACGCCCACGGCGGCGAGCACGACGACGATCGCGACCACGATCGCGACGAGTCGGCCGCGCTTCTTCTTCGGGGCCTCGATCAGGGGTGTTGCCTCGGACATGACGTTCCTCTCAGACGGTGCGACGCAGGCCGCCGGCTGCTGCTGCCGGCACCACGACCGTGCGCCCGTCCATCGTGACCGGACGAGCGCCCCCCGTCACAATCCGGCCGTCACACGGCGACACACCGCGCGGGACCGGCCCTGCGGGCGTGGCCGTGACGTGCAGGAGGCGCGGTGCGGCCGGAGCCTGCACCGCGCCTCCTCGGGTCGGGGGCGACCGTGACTAGACGGTCAGCACCTGGGGCGAGCCGACCTCGCCCGGGGGCATCTCGGCGGCGAGGCGGTTGGCCTCGTCGATGAGGGTCTGGACGATCTCGGACTCGGGCACGGTCTTGATGACCTCGCCCTTGACGAAGATCTGGCCCTTGCCGTTGCCGGACGCGACGCCGAGGTCGGCCTCGCGGGCCTCGCCCGGACCGTTGACGACGCAGCCCATGACCGCGACGCGCAGCGGGACGGTCATGCCCTCGAGGCCGTCGGTGACGTCGTTGGCGAGCTTGTAGACGTCGACCTGGGCGCGGCCGCAGCTGGGGCAGCTGACGATCTCGAGCTTGCGCTCGCGCAGGTTGAGCGACTGCAGGATCTGGAGGCCGACCTTGACCTCTTGTGCGGGAGGCGCGCTGAGGCTGACGCGGATGGTGTCGCCGATGCCCTCGCCGAGCAGGATGCCGAAGGCCGTGGCCGACTTGATCGTGCCCTGGAACTCGGGGCCCGCCTCGGTCACGCCGAGGTGGAGGGGCCAGTCGCCGCGCTCGGCGAGCTGGCGGTAGGCCTTGACCATGATGACCGGGTCGTTGTGCTTGACCGAGATCTTGAAGTCGTGGAAGTCGTGCTCCTCGAAGAGCGAGGCCTCCCACACGGCGGACTCGACGAGCGCCTCGGGGGTCGCCTTGCCGTACTTCTGCAGCAGGCTCGGCTCGAGCGAGCCCGCGTTGACGCCGATGCGGATCGACACGCCCGCAGCCTTGGCGGCGGCGGCGATCTTGCCCACCTGGTCGTCGAACTTGCGGATGTTGCCGGGGTTGACCCGGACTGCCGCGCAGCCCGCGTCGATCGCCTGGAACACGTAGTTCGGCTGGAAGTGGATGTCGGCGATCACCGGGATCTGGCTCTTCTTGGCGATGACCGGCAGCGCCTCGGCGTCGTCGCGGCTCGGCACGGCGACCCGGACGATGTCGCAGCCCGAGGCGGTGAGCTCGGCGATCTGCTGCAGGGTCGCGTTGATGTTCGGCGTGGGGGTGGTGGTCATCGACTGGACGCTCACGGGGGCGTCGCCGCCGACGAGGACCTTGCCCACCTTGATCTGACGCGACTTGCGGCGCGGGACGAGGACTTCGGGGACCTTCGGGATACCGAGATTGACTGCTGGCACGTCCCTGATCGTAGACCCGTGTGCTGGACGCGCGATGCCGGGCTGGCGGACGCTCAGCGGATCAGCGAGATCGGGTTGACGATGTCGGCGTACGCGAGGAGCAGGCCCATCCCGCCGAGGACGATCACGACGGCGAACGTGAGCGGGATGACCTTGGCCGTGTCGACCGGCCCGGGGTCGGGCCGGCGGAACAACTTGGCGAAGCCGCGACGCACCGCCTCGATCAGCGCGCCGGCCACGTGCCCGCCGTCGAGCGGCATCAGCGGCACGAGGTTGAAGACGAACAGGGCGACGTTGAGGCTGGCGAGCAGGCTGACGAGGAACGCGGCACGGTCGACGAAGGGCACGGTGTCGAGGCTGACGACCTCGCCCGCCATGCGGCCGACGCCGACGACGCTCACCGGGCCGTTGGCGTCGCGTTCTCCCCCGCCGAAGGCCGCCTGGGCGACGGCGACCATGCGCTGGGGCAGGTGGACGATGACGTTCGCGACGTGCCCGATGTTCTGCCCCACCGTGGGCAGCACCGCCGTCACGGGCTGCTGCACCGTCACGGTGGCGAAGCCGATGCCGACGAAGCCGACCTCCTCGGTGACGGGGACGCCGTCGGCGCCGACCTCCGGCACCCCGGCGGAGTCGGTGACCTGGCGGGCCGACAGGGCCGGCGTGACCTCGAGGGTCCGCTCGCTCCCGTCGCGCTCGACGACGACCTCGAGGGCCTGGTCGGGCGCGGCGCGGAACGCACGCGTCACCTGGTCGCCGTCCTGCACGGCCACGCCGTCGATCGAGACGATGCGGTCGCCGTTCTCCATCCCGGCCGCGAAGGCAGGGGCGGGCGTGGCGTCGGCGGGGCACTCGGTCTCGGTGGAGCCCGCGGGCAGGACGCACTGGTTCACGAGGCCGACGGTCGAGCTCGACTGCGCCGTGCCGAAGCCGCAGAGCAGCACGGTGAAGAGCACGATCGCGATCAGCAGGTTCATGGTCGGCCCGCCGAGCATGATGATCACGCGCTTGTAGACCGGCAGCCGGTAGAAGGTGCGGTGCTCGTCGCCCTGGTCGATCGTCTCGGCGCTGGCCGTGCGGGCGTCCTGCACCAGGGTCTGGAAGAAGCCCGTGCTCGCCGTGCGCCCCTTCTGGCCCTCGCGGGCGGGCGGGTACATGCCCGACATCGAGATGTAGCCGCCGAGCGGCAGGGCCTTGACGCCGTACTCGGTCTCGCCCCGTCGGCGGGAGAAGATCGTCGGACCGAAGCCGATCATGTACTGGCCGACCTTGACGCCGAACTTCTTGGCCGGCACGAGGTGCCCGATCTCGTGCAGCGCGATCGACGCGGCGAGCCCGATGACGATCACGACGATGCCGAGCAGGTAGAGCAGGACGGTTTCCACCGGGCAAGGGTAGCCGTCCGAGACGGGGAGCCGGCCTCGCACCGGCCATGGCGACGCTGTGAGCGGGAGCCGTCCCTAGCGGGCGAGCAGGGCGTCGGCCTCGGCGCGCGCCCAGCGCTCGGCCTCGAGCACGCCCTCGAGGGTGCTCGGCCCGGCGTCGTGGCGCTCGACGACCTCGCGCACCGTGTCGAGGATGCCGAGGTAGCCGACCCGCCCGTCGTGGAACGCGTGCACGGCCTGCTCGTTGGCCGCGTTGAACACCGCCGGCCACGTCGCGCCGGCCCGGCCGACCTGCTTCGCGAGCAGCACCGACGGGAACGCCTCGTCGTCGAGGGGCTCGAAGGTCCAGGTGGAGGCGGTCGTCCAGTCGAGGGGCACGCCCACGCCGGGCACCCGGTCGGGCCACGCCATGCCGAGCGAGATCGGCAGCCGCATGTCGGGCGGCGACGCCTGCGCGATCGTCGAGCCGTCGACGAACTCGACCATCGAGTGGACGATCGACTGGGGGTGCACCGTGACGTCGATGTGGTCGTAGTCGACGTCGAAGAGCAGGTGCGCCTCGATCACCTCGAGCCCCTTGTTGACCAGGGTGGACGAGTTCGTCGTGACGACCCGGCCCATGTCCCACGTGGGGTGCGCCAGCGCCTCGGCGGGCGTGACCTCGGCGAGCGACTCCCGGGTGCGACCGCGGAACGGACCGCCGGAGGCGGTGAGCACGAGACGGCGCACCTCGCCTCGGTCGCCGGAGCGGAGCGCCTGCGCGATGGCGGAGTGCTCGGAGTCGACGGGCACGATCTGCCCCGGAGCGGCGCGCTGGCGCACGAGATCGCCGCCGACGATGAGGCTCTCCTTGTTGGCGAGCGCGAGGGTCGCGCCGGAGTCGAGCACGGCGAGCGTCGGGGCCAGGCCGACGCTGCCGGTGATGCCGTTGACGACGACGTCGGCCTCGACGTCGCGGACGAGCGCGACGGACTCGTCGGTGCCCAGGGCCGTGTGCTCGACGCCGAAGCGCCGGGCCTGCTCGGCGAGGAGCTCGGCGTTCGAGCCGGCCGACAGGCCGACGACGGTGAAGAGGTCGGGGTTCGCGGCGACCACGTCGAGCGCCTGCACGCCGATGGAGCCGGTGGAGCCGAGGAGGATGACGCGACGCATCCGGTCAGCCTACGACCCGTCGTGCCTACGCGACGGCGAGCACGTCGATGACGAAGACGAGGGTGTCGTCGCCCTCGATGCCGGCGCTCGGCTGTCCGGCGTCGCCGTAGCCCTCGGCGGGCGGCACGACCACGAGCACCTGCGAGCCCACGGTCTGGCCGATCATCGCCTTCGCGAACCCCGAGACGACCTGCTCCGTCGAGAACGGGGTCGGCGTGCCCTTCCCCCAGCTCTCGTCGAAGACCTTGCCGTCGCGCCAGGTGACGCCCTGGTACTGCACGGTCACGTTGGCCGGGTCGGGCACGACCTCGCCGTCGCCCTTCTTGAGCACCTCGATCTGCAGCTCGGCCGGAGGGTCGGCGTCGGGGATCGTCACGGTCGGACGGCCGTCGTCGGCGAGCTCGACCTCGGGGAACCCCGGCTGGGCGGGCTGGTCGACACCGGTCGCCCTCGTGGGGACGATCGTGAAGGTGTCGACGACGAAGACCGCCGCCGCGTTCGGCGGGGCCGTGCCCGGCTGGGCGGGCTGCATGTCGGCGGCGCTCGCCACCGTGACCGTCCGCGAGCCGGCCTGGTTGCAGAGCAGGGCGGCCTCGAGGCCGGGCACGTAGTAGTCGGCGCTGATCGTCAGCTGCTCGCCGCGTCCGCGCTCGTAGCCGGCCGAGCTCACCTGCGCGCCCGTGGTGGCGTCGAAGACCGTGACCGCCACCTGCACGACGTCGCCGGTCGCCGTCTCGGGTCCGGCGCCCTCGCTGACGACGGCCCGCTGGCTGGTCGCCGCGCCGAGCGGCGCGGGCAGCGTGAGGGTCGGAGGCTGGCCCACGTCGCCCGCGACCTCCACGGAGTCCGCCTCGGCGCCTCCTCCGAGGCAGGCCGTCGCGGCCGACGTCGACGGCGTGCCCGTCGGCTCGGGCGCCGCGTCGTCCGTGCAGCCGACGAGCGCGGCGGCGAGCAGGGGGACGGCGACGAGCCCGAGGAGGCGCGCGCGGCGACGTGCGGCCGTCACGGTCAGTTCGCGGCGAGGATGTCGATCACGAAGACGAGCGTGTCGTCGCCCGTGATGCCGGCCTGGGGAGCGCCCTGCTCGCCGTAGCCCTCGGCGGGCGGGATGACGACGACGGTCTGCGAGCCGACGGTCTGGCCGACGATGCCCGCCGCGAATCCGGGGATGACCTGGCCCGTGCCGAAGGTCGCGGGCTCGCCGCGCTCCCAGCTCTCGTCGAAGATCGTGCCGTCCTTCCAGAGCAGGCCCTGGTACTGGACGGTGACGTTCGCGCCGTCCTCGACGACGGGGCCGTCGCCCGTGATCAGGGTCTCGACCTGCAGCTCGGTCGGCGCCTCGGTGCCGGGCAGTGTCACGGTGGGACGGCCGTCCTGGTCGAGCTCGACGGTCGGGAAGCCGGCCTGCGGCTCCTGGGCCTCGCCGGTGGCGCGCAGCGGCACGTCGGAGGCGCCGCTCGACGACGAGGACGACGGGGCGGGGGTCGCGGTGTCGCCCGAGCTGGAGTCGGAGGCGCACGAGGCGAGGCCGAGCACGAGGACGGGGACGGCGAGCAGGGAGAGGGAGCGGCGCATGGAGGTCTCTCGGTCGAGGGTCGGGGACGGCGCGGGGCCGGGAGGCGCAGGGCGCCGGGTCACCGTCATTCTGCCCCACTCCGTCGGAGGGGCCGCTGGACGGCGGGCTGCGGGCGCGGGTCGCGGGGGTGTCGTCAGGAGGCGGCGGCCACGAGCGTCGTGGGCTCGTGCGCGACGGGGAACGCCACCGACGCGGCGATGAAGCACTTGCGGGCGGCCTCGGCGTGGAGCGCCCCCGCGCGCTCGACCATCGACTCGTCGGCCACCGTGACGACCGGGCGGAGCGTCGCCGACGTGAAGCGCCCGCCGCCGTCGGCGGTCTGCGTCATCGAGCCCTCCGCGGCGTCGCGGTAGGCCGTGACGACGACGCCCGCCGAGGCCGCGACGTGGAGGTAGCTCAGCAGGTGGCACTCGGCGAGGGCGGCCAGCAGCAGCTCCTCGGGGTTCCAGCGATCGGCGTCGCCGTGGAACGTGCGGTCGGCGGAGCCCTGGATGTCGTGCTGCTTGCCGGCGGCGGCGATGGTCGCGTCGCGGCCGTAGCTGCGGTACGACGTCGTGCCGACGCCCCGGTCGCCCGTCCAGGCGAGGTCGACGGCGTAGTGGTGGTCGAGCACGGGATCCTCCTCGGTGGGGCGTCGATACACTCCCCATCATGACCCACCAGAGCCCTGCCGCAGCCGGCGCGCGCCGCCCCCTCACCGCCGACGGCAGCGTCGAGCTCGCCGTGCTCGTCCGCTCGGGCCTCGAGGAGAGCAGGCACCTCGGCGCCGGCGTCGTCGTCGGGCCCGACGGCTCCGTGCTGCGGTCCGTCGGCGACGTCGACGCCTCGATCTACCCGCGCTCCTGCCTCAAGCCGCTCCAGGCCCTCACCGTGCTGCGCGCGGGCGTCGACCTGCAGGGCCCCCAGGCCGTGCTCTCCACCGCGAGCCACGCGGCGACCCCCGCCCACGTCGAGGTCGTCGAGGCGATGCTCGCGCGGGGCGGCCACGACGAGCACGACCTGCTCTGCCCGGCCGACTGGCCCGGCGACCGGCGCAGCGCCCGGCTCGTCGACGAGTCCCGGCGCGTCGCCATGAACTGCTCGGGCAAGCACGCCGCGTTCCTCCTCGCCTGCGACCACCAGGGCTGGGACACGTCGAGCTACACCGACGTCGAGCACCCCCTCCAGGCCGCCGTGCGCGAGACCGTCGCCGAGTTCACGGGCGAGGTCGTCGACCACGCCGGCACGGACGGCTGCGGGGCCCCCGTCTTCGCGACGACGGTCACGGGGCTGGCGAGGGCGATCGCCCGCGTGTCCGGGTCGGCCGGCGACGTCCGCGGCGACCGCGACCCGGACGCCGCGCACCTCGTGCGGTCCGTCCTCGCCGACGCCTGGGCGATCGACGGGCCCGGTCGCGACAACACCGTCACGATCGACGAGCTGGGCGTGTTCGCGAAGCTCGGCGCCGAGGGCGTCATGGTCATGGGCACCACCGACGGGGTCGGCGTCGCCGTCAAGGTGCTCGACGGGAACGTCCGGGCCGGCACGCTCGTCGCGCTGCACCTGCTCGTCGAGCAGGGCGCCGTCGAGCAGGCGGCCGCGGACCGCGTGACGGCGCAGACCCTCGAGAAGGTGCTCGGCGGCGGTCGGCCCGTGGGGTCGCTCCGCCTGAGCCGGGAGCTCGCGGGCGCTCACGCCTGAGACTCCCGGTCGGCCTCCGGGTCGGCCGGCGGGTCGACGGGCGCGTCGAGCCACGAGGTCCACGACGGGGTGACGGGCACCGAGCAGGCCCTGCCGCCCCGACGGACGACGAGCACGGTGCCCCGGCGGGAGATCTCGACGACGCAGGCGGCGTCGGAGGCCCGGCCCGCGCCTCCTGCGGGGTCGGGGTCGGACGTCGCTCGTCGCCACGTCACGAGGCCGGTCGGCGCCCCGCGGTGCCGCAGCTGGGCCTGCCAGCCCCCGGCCAACGACTCGACGAGGAGCGGCGGGCCCGTCACGTGCACTCCCCGGGAGGCGTCGACGCAGAGCGGCCCGTCGGGCAGGGTCTCGACCTGACGGCGCAGCGCCTCGACCCGGGGGTGCCCCGCGACGCCGGCCGCCCCGTCGCCGACGAGGGCCACGCCGCTCGCGACGGCGCCGGTGCCGAGCACGACGAGGGCGGTCGCGCCCACGACCGGCGGGGACTCGCCCCGTCGGAGCCGCTCGACCAGGTCGGCCGACGTCGGCCAGCGGTGCCGCAGCGAGCGACCGCGCGACGCGAGCTGGGCCCGACAGGACGCCTCGGTCACGTCGAGCTCGCTGATCCAACGACGCCGGGCGCGGTCCGCCGACGCCCGCCCGACGACCCCCGCCGCGACGTGCGCTGCGCCGGCCGCCGCGGCGGCGAGCAGGGCGGCCACCGGGTCGGGTCGACCGCCGAGCACGCCCACGCCGCTGATCACGACGAGCACGGCGCCCGCCGCGACGACGGCCGCGAACCACGACGGGACCCTCGTCGTCGGTGAGGGCGGAAGGGCCACCGTGCCTGCCGGGGGCGTGCTCTCCGCCGAGGAGGCGGCAGGGACGGAGGTGGGGGCGGTCACGCCCTCAGCCCATCACCTCCGCCGCGCGGCGACGCAGTCCTCCCCAGCCGCCGGCCCGCCCGTGGAGGATCGGCGGCCCTGGGGAGGGATCAGCTGACGACGAAGAACTGCTCGCCTATCTCGACGCGGGTGCCGCGGGCCACGCGGACGCGAGTGCCGGGCTCGACGCGGCGGGCGGGCTGCTCGTGCGGCCGCACGACGGTCCCGTTGCCGGACCAGCGGTCGCTCACCCAGAGCGCGCCGAGCTCCTGGCCGAACTCGAGGTGCGTCTTCGACACGGACTTGCCCGGGTCGACGATCCGGACGAGGTGGTCGAACCTCTCGCCGGGCTGCGGCGACGGTGCACGCCCGAGCAGGCCCGATCCGTCGACCGTGACGCTCTCGCCGGTGCTGAACTGCAGCAGGTACCCGGTGCCGGCCGGGCCGCGCCGGACGATGCGGGTCTCGTCGACGTCGTCCTCGTCGGTCGCGAGGCGCGCCGGGGGGTCCGGCGAGAGGAGGCCTGCCAGCGGAGACGCCGTCGCCGACGGCGGCATGGGAGGGAGCGACGGCGGGGCGGCGGCGGACGCGTCCGTCGTGGCGGGCGCGTGGTCGGCGCGGCCCGGGACGGCGTCTCGGCCGAGGGGCGGCTCGGAGCCGCGCCGGGACGCGTCGGCAGGGGCGTCCTCGGCGGGCCCGTCCGAGGCGGGCACGGCCCGCGGGCGCCACCGGTCGCCTGCGGCGGGTTCGACGTCACGCTCGGGCTCGGGCTCGCGGTCGCGCTCGCGCTCGGGCCGACGGACGGCATCACGCTCGACCTCGTCCTGGGTGCTCGCGGGCTCGGACGGGGCGGCGACCCCCGGTCGCCACTCGGGCGGGAGCGGGGCGATCGGTCCCGTGAACGACAGCGCGACGGACTGCACGACCGCACCGCACTCGGGGCAGAAGATGTCGTCCTCGTGCAGCTGGGCGCCACAGTGCGTGCAGTGCTCGACGGTCTTCTGCTGACCGGGCTCGACCAGCGGGACCGGGGCGGGCGTCAGCCCTCCCCCGGTCCCGGGACGGGGAACCGGGGTGACCGGCGCCGTGTCGCCGGCGAAGGCCTCGGGCGCGGGGGCGCGCAGGGGCACAGGAGGCGCGGAGGACGGCTTCGAGGAGAAGAGCGCGGGTCCGTCGGCCGGGGTGCCGGACGCTGCCGGCTCGTCGTCCCGGCCGGTCGTCCGCTCGTCGTCGGCTTCGGGACGGCTGGTCGAGTCGGCCGAGACCGAGCTCTGCGGGTGCGGGCGTTCCTGGTCGGCGTCCTCGTCGTCGGCGACAGGGGCGGACTCGGCGGCCTCGGCCGATGCGCTCTCGTTCTCGTTCTCGTTCTCGGTCTCGTGCTCGGCACGGACGTCAGCGACGGAGTCCTCGTCGGGAGCGGGGGCGGCACCCGGGCTCCGGTCGCCGCGGTCCCCCTCGACGGACGGGGTGGCCGGGCCGGCGGTCGTCGGGGCTGCGACGCCGTCGGGCGCAGGCGCCGCCGTCTCGTCGTCGGTCTCGGTGGGCAGCGGCGCCAGGGAGGCCGTCCACAGCGGTGCCGACGTCGGGCGAGGACCGTTGTCGGCGTGCACCGAGGGCTGACGCAGCGGTGCCGGGGTCGGGGCCGCCCGCTCGGGTGCGGGTGCCGGTGCAGGTGCCGGTGCAGGTGCAGGTGCAGCTGCCGTCGCGGTGGGCGCCGGGGCGGGAGAGCCGGTGTCGGGCTCGGCCGAGACCGCACCGGTCTGCCGGGCGCGGGCCTCGGCCTCGCGGTCGACGACGGGCTCCGGGGCGGCGGGGACCGCGGGCGTGACCGGGGCTGCCCACGCAGGGGGCGCCTCCTCGGCTGCTCGTCGACCGGTGGCGCGGTGGCCGGTCGGCTGCTCACGCGGCTGCTGCTCCCGGGACTCGGCGGGCTCCTGCTCGACGCGGCGGTCACGGACCCACCACGGGGCGTCGCCCGCCGTCGTGGGGCGCGGCGGCTGGCGGAGCTGCCACGCCGGGGGCTCGGCCTGTGCGCCCGCGCCGCCGTCGTCGTCGCGACGGGCCGCCGCGGCCGCGACGTCGGCGCTGGTGACGGCTCGGCCGCACTCTCCGCAGAACATGGCGCCGACGGGCAGCGGGCTGGCACAGGTGGGGCAGTGCATCGGGGACCTCTAACGCTCGGGACGTGTCCCGCCATGGTATCCACGGAGCGAGCGCAGCGAGACCGCCGCCTTGGCCCGCTGCCACCGCGTGAGGTCGGCGTCGAGGGAGCGGCGCATCTCCGCGACGGCGACCCAGACGCGGTCGGCGTCCTCGGGCGGGGGCGGCGTGGGGGCGAAGACGGCGCGGTCGGCCACCCGTGCCAGGACGGCCGGTCGAGCACCGCCCACGGCCTTGGCGACCTCGCTGCGCGTGCCCGACCGCGGGGTGGCGATGCCGTGGTCGACGACGGCGTCCTCGAACTCGCGCCACCCGCCGGTGATCCTCGCCGCGGGGTCCGCGGCCCTGCGGCGGGCTCGCCGACGACGCAGCTTGAGGGCCACGACGGCGAGGAACGGCGCCGCGAGGATCCCCGCGACGAGGGCCGCCCAGCCGACGACGCGGACGACGACGAGCAGCACGGCGAGCCAGGCCGGCGGGGTGTCCGGGTCCTCCTGCTCGGACTGCGGCGGGGTCTGGTCGTCGCGCACCTGCGGCTCCTGGGGCGGGGGCTGGACGACGGACTCGGGGCGCGAGACCTGGCTGGGGTCCTGCACCTGGTCCTCGGGGATGGGCCGCTCGGCCGGCACGGGGTCGAGGGCGACCCAGCCCGCCTGGGCGGTGTCGACCTCGATCCAGGCGGTCACGTCGCCGCCGCGGACCGGCACCGGGCCCGTGGCGTCGGCCACCTCGTCGGCGTCGGGCACGAAGCCCATCACGACGCGCGACGGGAAGCCGAGCTCGTCGGCCATGAGGGCGGCCGCCGTCGCGTACTGCTCGGCGTCGCCGACCATGACCGGGTCGGTGAAGAGCTGGGCGATGCGGTCGGAGCCGTGCCCCGAGAGGCTGATCGGTTCGTCGGGGCCGACGCCGTGGCTGATGTAGCCGTCCTCGGCCAGCAGCGCCAGGACGGCCTGCAGGCGGGCGCCCGGTCCCTGGACGCCCTCGACCGCCTCCTGCACGGCGTCGGTGAGCTCCTCGGGAACGGCACGGGGCGACGGCACGCGAGCCCTGCCGGGCGTGAGGCCCTCGAGGCGGTCCTCGGCGGGCTGGTCGGGCAGCACGGCCTCGAGCCGGTAGCGGTCGCCCTCCTCGAGGCCCCCGACGACGGCGGCGGTGCCGCTCGTGTCGTTGTAGAAGAACGCGTCGCGGCGCTCCGTCGCGGTCGCGCCGCCGAAGTCGATCGCCTCGAACTTGCCGACGGTCGGCAGCCACACGCCCCGGTACCCGTCGACCGTGACCGCGATCGTGGTCTGCTCGCCGTCGACGGCGGACTGGTCGTACACCGACGGCACGCGGTCGAACGACCCGGACTCGCTCGTGACCCGGTCGCTGCCGACCGTGTAGGCGACGCCGTCGTAGGTGTCGAGGGTCGCGAGGCGCAGCAGCTGACCGGACGTCAGGCCCTCGACCTCGAAGAGGGTCTCGTCGACCGTCGGGTCCTGTTCGTAGACGCGGAACCGGGTGAGCGGGCTGACGACGTCCCGCGGGTCGAACGGCTGCTCGACGACGGTGCGGGCGACGGTCCGCTCGGCGGTCGGGGGCAGCACGGTCGCGGCGCCCGCCGCGGCGGCCCCGGCGACGACGAGGGTGACGACGGTCCCGGCGACGGCCCGCGCCGCGACCGAGCCGTGGCCGTGCGCACGCGAGCCCACGACTCCCCCGCCGAGGGCCTCGACGGCGAGGCGTCGACGACGGAGGCGCCACCAGACGACCCACGCGACGGACACGACGAGCAGGGCGAGCCCGGAGGCCACGGGCAGGAACGCCTGCGCGGGTCCGAGCACGATGCCCGTCAGCCAGACCACGACGGGGGCCAGGGCAGCGAGCTCGGGTCGACGCGACCGGAGCGCGGTGGTCAGCCCGACGACCGACGCGAGCAGCAGGAGCACGAAGACGGGCACGAGCAGCGACTCGTAGCTGCCGACCGGCAGGGTGATCGTGACGAGCTGCTTCCACGCCAGGGCGGTGCCCGCCACCAGCTGTCCGAGTCCGCCGAGCGTCGGCACCACTCCCCAGAGAGCCTGCGACGGCACCGCGAGCGGCACGCCGAGCAGCAGGTAGGCGGCGATGGTGAGCAGCATGACCCAGGGGCTCGAGAGCCTCAGCACCGCTCCGGCGATCGCGACGACGCTGCCGACGGCGATCGTGACGAGGACGAGCACCACGAACTCGGCGCTCTGGTAGACCGGCCAGGAGACCGCCGCCGCGACGAGCAGCGCGACGAGGTGCAGCCCCGTGGCGAGGAGGACGAAGGAGGCGCGGAGCCGCGGGCGCCGGACGCGCGTCCGCAGGTCGCCGGGTCGTGCCGCGGCGGCGTGCTGTACGCCGCTCATGTCGCCGCTGCCCGGGCCAGGGACTTCTGCAGGTCCTCGAGGTAGCCGATGGTCAGCACGGTGAGGTCGCTGATGCGCGTCATCCCGGGCACGGCGTCGGGGTCGCAGACGATCGCGACGGCCTCGACGCCCACCGGGAAGTGCAGGCCGGCCGAGCGGAGCTGGGTGAGCGTGGCGGTGCTCCCCACGACGAGGAACGCGACGGACACGCCCCCGACGCGGTCGCCCGCCACCCTGGCCACGTCGACGATGCCGAGCGCGGACTCCGCGTGCTCCACCACGGCGAGGTCGTCGAGGAGGCGCGTGCGGGTGAGCGTGCTGAGCGAGCGGATCTCGAGGGTCTTGCGCTTGGCGAACTCGGGGGTCCGCTCGCTGACGACGACGCTGACCTCGCGGGCGTCGCGCACGGCCCGCACCCCGAGCGACCCCGCGACGCTGACGGCCAGCTCGAACTCGTCGTCGGTCGCGAAGTCGGCGCTGGCGAGGCTGAGCGCGATGACGATGTGGCTGCGTCGGCTCTCCTCGAACTGCCGCACCATGTAGGTGCCGGTCTTCGCCGTCGACTTCCAGTGGATGTTCCGGCGCTCGTCGCCCGGCTGGTACTCGCGGAGGGCGTGGAACGAGATGTCGCTCGGCGAGAGGTCCCTGGTCGGGTTGCCCTCGAGGTCGCGGATCAGCCCGGTGCTCGTGCTGGGGATGCCGATGGTGCGAGGGTGCACGAACAGCTCCGTGACGCCGGTCCACTCGAGCTCGCGGCGGACGAGCCCGACGGCGTCGCCGCGCACGGTGCGCACGGGCCCGACTCGGATGACGCCCCGCCGCTGGGTGGGCACGGAGAACGTCTCGACGACGCTGTCGCCCGCCCGCAGGCCGGGGAGGCTGATCTCGGCCAGGCCGGCGCCGACGGGGATCTCGACCGAGACGCCCAGGATGCGCCGTCTGGTGGGGTTCTCGACGACGACGCTGCCGGAGGCGGGCTCGCCGACGGTGACCCTCTCGTGCGGGATCTCGAGCGCGACGCGGAACGCGTTCCGACCGATCAGGCTGAGCCCGGCGACGACGAGGACGACGAGCGCCGCCCAGGCGACGACGACGAGCTCGAGCCAGCCGAGCAGGTACCCGACGACGAAGCCGACGGGCACGACGACGAGCACGGACCAGCCCACCGGCGTGACGACTGCCGAGACGGCCCCTGTGGCACGGCGCAGCGAGACGCGCGCGGAGCGCGCGAGGCGAACGGCGAGCACGAGGGCGTCCGCGACCGGCCCGGTGCGGTCGCCGACGATGCGGGTGCGCGCGTTGGTGAGCCCCTGCGTGCCTGTGGCGAACGTGCCGTCGAAGCCCGAGCGGGTCTGCGTCCGCCCGCCGCGGGTCCCGGTGCGGCCCCGCGACTGCTCGTGGCTGCGTCGGGCGCGGCTGTCGGTGCTGCCTGGTCCGGCGTCGCTCACACGGCGATCCGCTCGGAGGGCGGCGGCGTCTCGATGAGCAGCTGGCTGACGATGCTCGACGGGGTGACGCCGTCGAACTCCGCCTCGGGGTCGAGCACGAGGCGGTGCGCGAGGACGGGCTCGGCGAGGACCTTGACGTCGTCGGGGACGACGTAGTGCCGGCCCTGGGACGCGGCGTACGTCTTGGCGGTGCGCACGAGGGCGAGGGCGCCGCGCACGCTCACGCCGAGCCGCACCTCCTCGGCGGTCCTCGTCGCCTCGACGAGGCGGGCGACGTAGTCGCTGATGGTCGACTCGACGTGGACGGTGCGGGCCAGCTGCGCCATCTCGGTGACGACGCCGGCCTGGACGATGGGGCTGAGGCTGCCCTCGTGCACGCGCGTGGCGGAGCCCTCGAGGATGCGGACGGTCGCGGCGTGGTCGGGGTAGCCGATCGAGGTCTTCATGACGAAACGGTCGAGCTGCGCCTCGGGCAGGCGGTAGGTGCCGGCCTGCTCGACGGGGTTCTGCGTGGCGATGACCATGAAGGGGCTGCCCACGTCGTGGCTGACGCCGTCGACGGTGACGCGGTTCTCCTCCATGACCTCGAGCAGGGCCGACTGCGTCTTGGGGCTGGCGCGGTTGATCTCGTCGGCGAGCACGATGTTCGAGAAGATCGGGCCGCGGTGGAACTCGAACTCGCCGGCCTTCTGGTCGTAGATGCTGACGCCGGTGATGTCGCCGGGCAGCAGGTCGGGCGTGAACTGCACCCGGTTGCTCGTGCCCTGCACGCTCTGGGCGATGGCACGGGCGAGCGACGTCTTGCCCGTCCCGGGGAAGTCCTCGAGCAGGAGGTGCCCCTCGCTGAGCAGCGCCGTGAACGACAGCCGCACGACGAACGTCTTGCCCAGGAGGACCTGGTCGACGTTCGCGACGAGGCGCCCGAAGATCTCGGAGAACCAGGTCGCCTGCTCGGGTGTCATGCTCATGCGGTGTTCGTCTCTCTCGTGGGTGATCTCATGATCGAGGTCGGGGGCGCGGTCACCGTGCCGACTCGCAGTCGAAGCCGGGACTGAGCAGGGAACCGGAGGGCCGCCACTGGTCGTCGACCAGCTCTCGCTCGGACTGCGCATGCCCTTTGAGCTGCACGGCCAGAGCGCCAGGCGGGACCTCGCCCAGGGCGCCGGGCTTGACGTTGACCGGCTCGTTCCACCCGGTGAGCACGCGGTAGCGGACGTCGACCGAGACGAGCCCGGCGACGTCGGCCTGCAGCGGCTCGCCGACCTGACAGAACGTCGGGGTGGCCCGTGTGTCCACCGGAGTGGCCTCGACCGCGTCGGATTGCGGACCGCACTCGTTCCGGGTGGCCCCGACCCGGCACGCCTGGAAGGTGAGCGTCATCGTCACACCGTCGCCGGCGTCGGACTCGATGAAGTCCCCGGCGTCGACGTCCTGCCAACGACCCGACCCGATGCGGTACTGGAACAGGTTCGGTGACCCCTCCGCCGAGACGCTCGTGACCCGTGCCTTGTAGAGGCCCTCGTTGCCGAACTGCTCGACGGCCACGGAGGAGGACGCCTGACCAGGGGGCGTCACGCTCTCCGACGCCGCGCTGGCGCTCGTGCAGAACAAGCCGTTCCTCGAGACGACGACGTAGGTGTACGTCCCGTCGTCACGCGGTGTGTCCCCGACCGTGGTGCCGGTGATCCCCGACGCGATCGGTGTGCCGCTCGCGGAGCACCCCTGGGCCCCGGATCCGGTGCCCGACTGCCGGAACACGGAGTACGTGACGCCTGTTCCCCCGGCCGCGTCGGACGCGGTCCACGTGACGGTGACCTGGTTCTTGATCGCGGTCGCCGTCGCGGAGAAAGGGCCCGGCGTGCCCACAGCGGTGCCCGGAGCCGCGGCACTGCGGGCCCAGTCGGCCTCGCTCGAGACCTGTGCCCTGTTCTTGGCGTAGACCCGCACGCTGTACTGCGACCCGGGGACGCCGGTAAACGTCGCGGTGGTCGAGGACACGGTCCGAGGACCGGGGGCGTTCGTCCCCGACACCTCGACGACGTACCCGCCCGCCGCGAGCACCGACGTGCCGCGTGCCGGCTTCGGCACCGCGTCCCAGCGCACGACGAGCTCGTTCGGCGTCGTCGTCGACGGCGTCACCGTCACGCCCGTGGGCGGAGCCGGGACGAAGTCGGCGCTGTACGACTCGCTCGACGCGCTGGGGGCGGAGTCGCCGATGCCGTTCGTCGCGACGACCGAGAATCGGAAGGTCTGCTCGGGGTCGAGGTCGGTGAGGGTGCAGACCGTCGTGAGACCGCAGTCCTTGGAGTACGACCCGCCGGCGCTGCCCGTGCCGGTCAGGCGGAAGCGCGTGAGCGGCGAGTTGTTCGCCTGGGGCGCGGCGTAGCTCAGGGTCAGCTGGCCGCCGGTGAACGTGCCGGTGCGCACCGGAGCGGCCGGGGCGTCAGGGACGTCCTGCACGGAGATGGTGACGTTGCCCCACACGTAGCGGTCGGGGTCGTCCGTGACGTCGGCGACCCGGTACTGCAGGTTCGTGTCGCCGGGCTTCGCGCTCGGCGCGATCGAGACGGAGAGCGTGCGGTTGTCGGCGCTCGGCGTGACGGACACGCCCGCCGGCAGGCCGCCGCCGCCGAGGCCCCGGATGTCGACGACCCTCAGCGGCTGGCCCGGGAACGGGTTCGTCGCCTGGTCGTTCGCCAGGACGTCGATCGTCGCCGACGTGCCCCGGCGCACCGCCTGGGTGTCCGCCGCCGGCTGGGCGAGCGGCCGCGTGGACCCGACGACGGCGAGACGGATGGCACCCGACTGGCCGGTGGACACGGAGTCGGCCACGCTGACCGGCAACGCTCTCGTCGTCCCCTTGGGCGTCGCCGAGTCGGCGGTGATCGTCACCTCACGGCCGGAGACGTCGACGGCGAACCCGGGCACGGACTGCGCGTCGGCGCTCCAGCTGAGCTCGGACACGTCGTCGGGGTAGGGGTAGGTCGTCAGCCGTTGCAGGTCGAGGGTCCGCGACTGCCCCGGCTCCAGCTCGACCGACGTGCCGTTGAAGGTCGGCGGCTGGTTCTCGCGCGGGGTGACCGTGATGGGCAGCACGAGCGTCGCGGTCCGACCCGCGGGGTCGTCGGCGCTCGATCCGTCCGTCACCTCGAACGAGACCGACGCCGTGCCGAAGTAGAGGTCCTCCGACGTGTAGGCGAGGGTCGTCGGGTCGACGACGAGCTCGCTGCCGTCGGCGTGGGTCGCGCGGACGGCGCTCTCGTCGGTGAGCCGGATGCTCTTGCCGCCGGCCGCGATGACGTACCGGGTGAGGTCGATCGTGAGCCGGTCGCCGCTGACGACCGTCAGCGGCCGCGCGGTCTTGTCGAGCTGCGGCAGCGCGTCGTCGAAGCCGGGCACGCGCACGAAGGCGTAGGTGCGGACCGCGGGGTCGTCCGGGTGCGAGACGAAGAACGGGATGATCTGGCTGGAGTCGGTGATCGTCACGCGGACCCGACGGTCGGGCGTCACCTGCGACGTGCCGTCGTAGCCCGGCTCGAGGCCGAGGCCGAGCGACGAGACGGGCCCGTCGGCGAAGAAGACGTTGGCCAGGACGTTCACGTCGACCGACTGCCGGCCCGCGATGTCGCTGAGGTCGAGCACGGTGTCGTCGACCACGGGGTGGTTCAGGGGTGCGTCGGCGTCGACGTTCACGGTGACGAAGCTCGAGCTCGCCCCTCCCTGTTCGTTCTCGACCGTGTAGACGAGGCCGTAGGCCCCCTCGGCGGCGGGAGGAGTCACGGCGATCATCGTGCCGTCGACCACCTCGGCCGTGGTGCCGTCGTCGTTGGCCTCGACGCCGGCCACGGACAGCGCGCCGCCGTCGGGGTCGGAGTCGTTGTCGAGCACCCGGACGGTGATCGTGCCGCCCGGGCGCATGGTGACGTCGTCGGCGACGGCGATCGGGCTGCGCGAGCCCTCGGCCCTGGCCGAGATGCCGATGCGCACCTTGCCGCTCGCGCGCGCGCCGAGACCGTCGACGACCGTGTAGGTGAACGTGTCGGTGCCCGCGCTCGTGCCGTTGGCCTGGTACTCGATCGAGTCGGCCCCCACGCTCGTCACGCTGCCCTTCTCGGGGTTCGTGCCCACGCCGAGCAGCGAGACGCTGTCCCCGTCGGGGTCGACGCCGTCGAGCGGCACCGTCACGCGGACCGACTCGCCCGCGACGACGCGGGCCGTGACCGTCTGCGGGACGGGCGGGTTGTTCGTCGCGACATCGGCCTCACGGACGGCGATCGTGACCTGGGCCGTGTCGCGCTGGCCGTCCCGGCCCTCCACCGCGTAGACGGCCGTGACGTTGCCGGGCGTCGTCGGCGCCAGGAACCGGAGGATCGGCCCCGAGGCGAAGAGGAGCCCGCCGTCGGCCGGGACGTCCTGCACGAGGTCGGGCACGAGGGTGATGTCGTCGCCGTCGGGCTGCTCGTCGTTCGCCAGCACGTCGATGTCGATGGCGTCGCCCACGCGGACGGTGACCTGGTCGTCGGTGGCGACGGGCGGCTGGGTCTGCGAACGCCGCGGCGTCTCGATGACCGTGACGGTGCCCTCCGCGGACGCCAGGCCGTTCGTGACCGTGTAGGTGAAGGTCACCGGGCCGCCGTCGAGCGGCGCGGCGAGGGTGAGGCGCAGGTAGCGCTGGCCGAGGGCCTCGACGCGGACGCCCGACGCGAGCGGGACCTCGGAGGTGGACGTCACCATGAGCACGTTGCCGGCAGGGTCGTGGTCGGTCGCCACGACGTCGACGGTCTGGGTGCTCAGGGTCTCGATGAAGACCGTCTTGGGCGTCGTGATCGGGGGGCTCGACGGGTCCGGCGGCGACTGTACGTCGACACGGATCGTGCCGGTGGCGGTCTGGTCGCCGTCGGTCACCGAGTACTCGAGGTTGTGCGTCCGCACCTCGTCGCTCGCGAAGCGGAAGGTCCCTGCCTCATAGCTCGGGGTGACGGTCGAGCCGTTCTTCGCCGGGACGCTGTTCAGTCGGATCGACCCCGACCCCCCGCTCGCGTAGGGCAGCGGTCGGACGGTGAGCTGCTGGCCTGCGTACGCCTGGACGGAGAACGAGTCGGCCGTCAGCGGCGACGACCCTGCGACGCGGATCGTCAGGCTGCCCCGGCCCTCGGCCTGGCCGTCGGAGACGACGAGGCCGACCTCGAGGGTCGTCGCGCCCGTCCCGGCGTCCTGGTAGACGACGTCGCCGTCCGGCTTGTACGAGACCCCGTCGCCCCCCGAGGCGCTCGTGAGGTAGAAGGCGTCGCCGTCGGGATCGACCCAGTCGCCGAGGACGGGGGTCGTCACTCGACCGGACGACGAGACGTCGGCCGAGGTGCGCCGCACCTGGACGGGCGGGCTGTTCTCGCCGGCGGGACGCACGGTGACGGTCACCGTGGCGGTCGCCGTTCCGCCCCGGCCGTCGCTGATCGTGTAGTCGAAGGCGACGACGCCGCTCGCCTCGTCCGTCAGCGTCAGCAGCACCTGCTGCCGGTCGTTGACGACGTCGAGGCGGCCCGTCGCGGCGTCGAGCGACGACACCTGGTCGACGACGACGGGGTCGCCGTTCGGGTCGTAGTCGTTGAGCAGCACCGACAGGGTGGTCGCCCGGCCGGGCCTGGCGCCCAGGTCGTCGTCGAGCGCGACGGGCGGCTTCTGGTCGGGGTCGAGCTCGGGCGGCTCGTCGGTCGTGTCGTTCTCTTCTTCTTGCTGCTCGTCGTCGCGGTCGAGGAGCTCGTCCCAGTTGTCGATGAGCTGCCCGCGGCTCTGGACGGCCCAGCTGCTGCCGCCCGTCGGGTCGCTGAGGACGATGCGACGCCCGTTGACGTCGAAGACGAGCTGCGCCGCCGCCGGCACGCCGTCGAGCTGCAGGACGCCGCCGCGCGAGCTGGAGCAGTCGCTCCACGCGCTGCCGCCCGACCAGGCGGCGTACGTGCACGACCCCACGACCGCAGGCCGCGCGGGCAGCCCCGTCTGGTCGGCCACCACCTCGCGGGGCTCGCCGCCGTCGAAGGGCACCCGGAGCAACGAGGTGCTCGTGGCGACCAGGACCCCGTCACCGTCGTCGCTGGCGGTCTGCAGGGCGAGGCCGCCGTCGGCCGACGCCGACAGGTCGACCTCGTCGCCGTCGACGACGAGCCGGCCGGCCTCGACATCGAGCACGGCCCAGTGGGGGCCCACGCTCGTCACCTGGTGCTCGCCCGAGCCCGTGAGCGGGGTCGATCGCGTCGACTCGACGTCGAGCGAGTCGCCGGGCTCGACCCGGGAGACGTCGCCGCTGGCGGCGGAGAAGACGGTGATGGTGCCGTCGGGCGCGACGCTCGTGACGGCGTCGTCGCCGACGCTGAGGTCAGCGTCGACCTCGGTGCTGAACGACGAGAGCTCGGAGACGGGCTGGCTCCAGAGCTCGCCGGTACCGCCCGAGACCACGACCGCGCGGTCGCCCGAGAGCAGCACGTCAGGCGACTCGGGGGGCAGCGGCACGCTGTCGCCGATCGTCGCGGTCGCCGGGTCGACGATGCCGACCGTCGCGCTGCTGCGGTCGACCATGAGGACGGCGTCCGCCGACTGGGCCACGGACAGGTCGCCGCCCGTGCTCCGCACGGCGGAGTTCAGCTCGGCGACGTCGGTGTTCGCGCGCCCGATCGCGGTGCGCGATCCGTTGGCGACCCAGACCGTGCCGTCGTCGAGGTCGAGGCGCTGCGCCTCGTAACCGGTGCTGACCACGGCCACCGTGACGACGAGGGCCGCGACGACCACGGAGCTCACGCCGGTGACGACGGCCGAGCGTCGCGACCGGGCCCAGGCGGTGAGGCGCGTCACTCGCCGCCCCCGGACACCGAGCACGTCTCGGGGCTGGGCTCGCCGACCTGCTCGGCACGGTTGACGCTCACCGTGACGCAGATCTGCTCGCCCGTCTCGGACACCCCGGCCACGAACCGGTCGGAGGTCTGCTGGCTGGTGTCCGACCCGGTCGAGATGACGTAGGCGTCGCCGGAGCGGAGCCCCGGGTCGTCCCACGTGAAGACGACCGAGGAGCCGTCGGCCGTGACCGAGACGTCGGTGACCCTCGGGATCTCGGTCGAGGTCGCACGGACGACCACGAGCGTCGCGGTCGCGCCGAGGCCGATCGCGACGACCGCGGCCGCGACCAGCGACCAGACGAGGACGAGACGCCGACGGCCGCGCGCGACGAGACGCGTCCCGGTGCTCCGCGGGACAGCCCTGCTGTGGCCGGGGCCGTTGACGGCGGCGGCCTGCGCCTCGGTGACCTGGCGTCGCCGACGACGGCGCCGGGTCGACTGCACGGGAGCGGCGCCGCGGAGGCGCGTGCGGTCCTCGAGGTCGGCGACCGTGGCGAGGGCCCAGTCGTCCACCGCGACCTCGATGGGCGTCTGGCCGACGCCCAGCTCGGACTCGACCTGCTGGAGCTCGCGGAGCAGCTCGAGCACGCTGGCCTGTCGTTGCTCGGGTCGACGGGACATGGCCCTCGCGAGCACGCGCTCGAGGGTGGCGGGCACGTCGGTGCGACCGGTCGGCGCGAGCTTGGCCTTGTCGATGCGGCCGATCAGGTCGGACGCGCCGTTCTTGTCGCTGCCGAGGATCTCGAACGGGCTGCGCCCCGCGAGGAGCGAGTAGACGGTCGCCCCGAGCGACCAGACCTCGGACTCGATCGTGCCGTTGGTCTCGTCGAGCAGCACCTCGGGCGCCGACCACGGGATCGACATGCCCACCACCTCTTGCGGCTCGCTCTCGCTCAGCGAGGCCGCGATGCCGAAGTCGGAGAGCACGGGGTGCCCGTAGGCGGTCATGAGGATGTTCGAGGGCTTGATGTCGCGGTGCAGGACGCCCTGCCGGTGGGCCGTCTCGACCGCGCTGCCGATCTTGACGCCGATGCGGAGGACGTCGGCCACCGGGATCCGGTCGCGACGGTACCGCTCGCTCAGCGACGACGAGCAGAGCTCCATCACGAGGTAGGGGCGCCCGTCGGCGGACACGCTCGCCTGGTAGACGGTGAGGATGGAGGGGTGGGAGCTCAGCTGGGCCATGAGGTTGGCCTCGGCCTGGAACATCTGGCGCACCTGGTCGTTGACGACCTCGCTCAGCATCACCTTGACGGCGACCTGGCGGCGCGGCATGTTCTGCTCGTAGAGGAACACGTCGGCGAACCCGCCGGAACCGAGCACGTGCACGTGCGAGAAGCCGGGCAGCACCGGCGGCTGGGACGGCAGTCGTCGTGCCACGTCACCCTCCTCGGCGCTCTCCGGACAGCGCCCCGAAGGACGCGCCGACGCGCTGTCGGCCCCCGTCATCGTAGCTGGGCGCCCCGACGGTCGTGCCCCGTTCCGCTCGGACGGGGGACGGCCGCGACGCCCCCACTTCGGGGGAGGCCGCACGCCGGTCGCCCTGTGGACGACGGCGCGGGTCAGGCCCCGGGCTGCTCGCCCTCTGTACCCCGGACGTCGACGACGACCGCGGTGACGTTGTCCCGGCCGCCGGCCTCGACGGCGGCCCGCACGAGCGCCGACGCGGCGCCCAGGGACTCCGGCTCGGCGGCGAGCACCCGCTCGATGTCGGCCGCCGACAGCTCCTTCGTGAGCCCGTCCGAGCAGACGAGGAGGCGCAGGCCTGCACGGGCGGGCACGCGCCAGTAGTCGGGACGCTGGGCGACGTCGAAGCCGACCGCTCTCGTGATGACGTTGCTGTCGGGGTGGTTCTCGGCGTCCTCGGCGCGGAGGAGACCGGCGTCGACCATCTCCTGCACGACGGAGTGGTCGACCGTCACCTGCTGCAGCACGCCGGCGTCGACCAGGTACACGCGGCTGTCGCCGACGTTGAAGATCGTGAACTCGGGCTCGCCGTCGTCGTCCGAGAGGAACGCGCCGGTCGCCGTGGTCCCGACGCCGAGCTCGGTCTCCGCCGCGGCGACGGCGATGTCCGCGGTCGCGAGCCGGAGGGCCTCCTCGAGGTCGTCGGTGGTGAGGCGGTCGCGCACCGCCGCCTCCTCGATGCGTCGCACGACGGCGTCGCTCGCGACGTCGCCGGCACTGTGGCCGCCCATGCCGTCGGCGACGACGAAGACGGGCGCCTGGGCCACGTAGCTGTCCTCGTTGTGGGCACGACGGAGGCCGACGTCGGTGACGCCTGCCCAGTCGATCGTCAGGCCGGTCGTGCCGGGAGCGAGGGGGTGGGCGGTCGTCGGGCGGCCGAGCTCTGTCACGGGCGAGGTTCTTCCTGGGCTACGGATCGGGGAGGCGGGAGGATCTCGAGGAGGTTGCCGTCGCCGACGTCCACTATGGTCCCTGCCAGCGCCACGGACGACTCGCCCTGCCGGAGAGTCACGGGAACGCGCCCCGGCAGCGTCACGACGGTCCCGTTCGTGGACCGCAGGTCGGTCACCACGACGGTGGCCCCGAGCTGCTCGACCCTGACGTGGCTGCTCGACACCTCGCTCGTCGGCGACGCCACGGGGACGAGGACCGCGGGCGGACCGGACGTGACCCGCGGGGCCGACGGCCGCCGGCCCACGACGACGGGCGCGTCGAGCCGGTGGACGGCGGCGCCCACCCGGAGCGCGTGCACGCGCAACGCAGACGCGGCCGGCGGACGGGGCGCCGGAGGCGCCGAGCCCGTCCGCGCGATCACCGGCGTCGTGGCCGGCGCGGGACGGGGCCGCACGACGGTGTCGTCGTCGGGGACGGAGCCGGGTGCCGCCCGCCGGTCGACGAGCACGGTGTCGTCGTCCGGCTCGACCGCGTCCTGCCCGCGCTCAGCGCGCCGCCGCACCAGGATCGTGTCGTCGAGCTCGTCGAGCTCGTCGCGCTGGTCGGGTCTGGTCACGGTGTCCTCGAGGAGGCGGTGGTCGAGGAGGCGCGACGCGCCCCGCCGACAACGCTACCGGTCGCCCTCGCCGACGCGCGCCTCCTGGACGTAGCTCCTCCCCCGTTCCCCCAGCCCCCGTCATCGTCCACACCCCCTCGGGCCGACCCGTCGACGCCGGCGGCCGCTGCCTAGCGTGGCCCCATGCCCGACCTCGCCCTCGTCCCCCCGCTCCCTCTCGGGACGCGCGACGACCCGGACGACGTGCGGTTCGTGCGCCTGCACTCCCCCATCGGGCGGATCGAGATCCAGAGTCGGCTCGACGCCGTCGAGCGCATCGTCGTCGACGACGGCTCGGGACTCCCCCACGACGGCAGCGAGGAGCACCGGGACGACATGCTCGAGGCTGCCCGCCGCCAGGTGCACGACTACTTCGACGGCCGCCGTCGACAGTTCGACCTGCCCGTGCGCCTCGTCGGCACCCCGTTCCAGAGATCGGTGTGGTCGGCACTCCGCGAGGTGCCCTGGGGCTCGACGACGACGTACGGGCGCCTGGGCGGCGCCGTCGGGAGCCCGCAGGCGGGGCGGGCCGTCGGAGGCGCCGTCGCGTCGAACCCGGTGCCCCTGCTCGTTCCCTGCCACCGCGTGCTCGGCCGGACGGGCGGGGTGACGGGCTACACGGTCGGTGCCGGGGTGGCGACGAAGCAGTGGCTGCTGCGCCACGAGGGCATCGTCTACAGGGTCGGCCCGGTGCCGCTCGGCTGAGGTGCGGGGTCGAGGAGCGACTCGGAGACGAGCGCCAGCTCGTCGTCGGGCGTCGGGTCGAGCACGATCCCCTGAGCCGCGGCCCACGCCACCAGGTCGTCGCCGCTGGCCAGCTCGGGGCGGTCGAGCAGCAGCCGGTGGACCAGCAACCCCTTCGACTTCTTGTTGAAGTGGTTCAGCGCCCGGCGGCGCCCGGTCGCGTCCGAGACCACTCGGACGAACGCCGACCCGGGGCGAGGAGCGGGGCCGAGCGCGACATAGCCCTCGGAGCGGAGGTCGACGACGAACTCCCCCGCGTCGACGAGCTCGTCGAGCACGGACGAGACCGCCCGGGCCCAGGTCGCCTTCAGCGACCCGCCCGGCAGGCGCGAGTCGTGCGACAACCTGTAGGCCGGGATCGGGTCGCCTGCACGCACGAGGCCGAAGAGGGCCGAGTGGACGACGACGTGCTCGAGCGCCCAGCGCCAGGCGGCGTCGTCGAGGTCGGCCGCCCCCACGGGATCGAAGAGCACGCCCGTGTAGCGCCCGAGCGCGGGCATCGTCGGCGACGAGACGAGGGCACGGTTGCGGTCGACCTCGACGCCCAGCCTCGGCCCGAGCTTGAGCGCCGCCATCGACGCCTCACGGTCGGACGACAGCACGAGGAGGCGGTCGACGACTTCTCGGCGGACGTCGCCCAGCTGCGGGAACGACAGGGCGGCGAGATCGAGCCCGGACGTGCCGCTGCCCCCGTCGAGCTTGGTCTCGGACGGGGGCAGCAGGAACAGCACGGTGGATCAGGCGGGGTGGACGAACGAGGGTCAGGCCAGCTGCGCGTTGCGCGCCACGACGGTGACCGTGTCGTTCTCGACGGAGAGGAATCCGTCGTCCGCGGTCGCCTCGACGGTCGAGCCGTCCGTCAGGCGGACGCGCACCTTGCCCGTGGCCAGGATCGCCAGGAGAGGCTCGTGACCCGGGAGGATCCCGATCTCACCCTCGGCGGTGCGGGCGACGATGGATGACGCCTCGCCCGACCACACCTCGTGGTCGGCCGAGACGACGCTCACGGTGAGAGCAGCCACGATCAGCCGTTCTCCTTCTGGATCTGAGCCCACTTCTCCTCGACGTCGGAGATGGACCCGACGTTGAAGAAGGCCTGCGTGGCCACGTGGTCGAACTCGCCGTCGGCGATGGCGGTGAACGACTCGATGGTCTCCTTCAGGGGGACCGTCGAGCCCTCGACGCCCGTGAACTTCTTCGCCATGTAGGTGTTCTGCGAGAGGAACTGCTGGATGCGCCGCGCACGGGCGACCGTGATCTTGTCTTCCTCGGAGAGCTCGTCGACACCGAGGATGGCGATGATCTCCTGCAGCTCCTTGTTCTTCTGCAGGATCGCCTTGACGCGGATGGCCGTGTTGTAGTGCGCGTCGCCCAGGTACCGCGGGTCGAGGATGCGGCTCGTCGAGGTCAGCGGGTCGATGGCCGGGTAGAGGCCCTGGGACGCGATCTCGCGCGACAGCTCGGTGGTCGCGTCGAGGTGCGCGAACGTCGTGGCCGGCGCCGGGTCGGTGTAGTCGTCCGCGGGGACGTAGATCGCCTGGAGGGAGGTGATCGAGTGGCCACGGGTGGACGTGATGCGCTCCTGCAGGACGCCCATCTCGTCGGCGAGGTTCGGCTGGTAGCCCACGGCGGAGGGCATGCGGCCCAGCAGCGTGGAGACCTCGGAACCGGCCTGCGTGAAGCGGAAGATGTTGTCGATGAAGAGCAGGACGT
>Ga0265780_10001270_pt1 | contig 36210 bp, 33 predicted proteins | sample P1T30metagenome_FD_192432 | JGI IMG/M metagenome (GOLD analysis project Ga0265780, IMG submission 192432) | Plant litter microbial communities from East Loma Ridge, Irvine, California - P1 T30 | ecosystem: Environmental > Terrestrial > Plant litter > Unclassified | place: USA: California...
CCGAGTCGGCCGCCCGTCACCCCGACGACGTCGCCGTGATCGTCGGACCCACCTCGACCACCTACGCCGAGCTCTGGCAGCAGACGTTGGCCTACGCCGGCGCCCTCCGCGCCCGCGGCGTCGGCCCGGGCGACCGGGTCGCCATGCTCGTCCCGAACGTCGCGGACTTCCCCCGCGTCTACTACGCGACGCTCGCGCTCGGTGCGGTCGCCGTCCCCGTGCACGCCCTGCTCAAGCGCCACGAGATCGAGTACGTGCTGCGTGACAGCGGCTCCCGCCTGCTCGTCTGCGCCGCACCGCTGCTCGGCGAAGGGGGTGCGGGAGGGCAGCTGGCCGGGGTCGACGTCCTCACCGTGCTCGCGCCTCCTGCCGGTCAGGACGAAGAAGCGCCCGACCGACTCGAAGACCTGGCCACGGCCGCCGAACCGCTCGACACCTACGTGCCCCGGGACCCGTTCGACACCGCCACGATCCTCTACACCAGCGGCACCACCGGTCAGCCCAAGGGCGCCGAGGGGTCGCACCTCGCCCTGATCGAGCAGGTCAACACCAACCTGATGACGACGTTCGACATGCACCGCGGCGACGTGCTGCTCGGGGCGCTGCCGCTGTTCCACACGTTCGGGCAGACCTGCACGATGAACACCGGGTTCCGGGTCGGCGCGACCATCGTCATGCTGCCGAAGTTCGACGGCGACGCGGCGCTCGCCGCGATGGTCGAGCACGGCTGCGAGGTGTTCATGGGCGTGCCCACGATGTACATGGCCCTCATCGCCGCCGCCACCCGCAGCGAGGCCCGTCCGCCGCTGCGCTACGCCGTCTCGGGCGGGGCGTCCCTGCCGCTCGCGGTGCTCGAGAAGTTCCAGCAGGTGTACGACGCACCGATCCACGAGGGCTACGGCCTGACCGAGACCTCGCCCGTCGCCACCTTCAACCACGTCGGGGTGCCGCCGCGGCCCGGCACCATCGGCACGCCGATCTGGGGCGTCGACGTCGAGATCGCCGATCAGCACGTCGAGGACTCGATCGTGCTGCTGCCGCACGGCGAGATCGGAGAGCTCGTCATCCGTGGCCACAACCTGATGAACGGCTACCTCGACCGCCCCGACGACACCGCGAAGGCGATCGTCGACGGCTGGTTCCGCACCGGCGACCTCGGCACGAAGGACGACGACGGCTACCTGACGATCGTCGACCGCACGAAGGACATGATCATCCGCAACGGCTACAACGTGTACCCGCGGCAGGTCGAAGAGGTGCTCGCGCAGCACCCCGACGTCACGATGGCGGCCGTCTTCGGCGTGCCGCACGAGCTGCACGGGCAAGAGATCGAGGCGGCCGTCGTCCTGCGCGACGGCGCCACGGCGACGCCCGACGAGCTGGTCGCGTTCGTCTCCGACGAGATCGCGGCCTACAAGTTCCCCCGCGTCGTCCACGTCCTCGACGCCCTACCCCTCGGGCCCAGCGGCAAGGTGCTCAAGCGCGAGCTCGTCGAGCGCTTCGGGTCGCCGCAGGAGGCGCGCCAGAGCAGCTGACGCCGCGTCGCGTCGACCCCGAGCCCCTCCCGGCCGGGAGCGGTCGCGACCTAGAGTGGAGCCTCGACGAACGTGTCGTGGCCCCCGGCCACGCACGACCGGCCCGTCCCGGCGGGCTCGCCTCATCACGAAGGAGTGACATGAGCGACACCATCACCGCACCCGCCCCGGCCGCCTCCGACGGCCCCGAGATCCACAAGGGCCTGGCCGGCGTCACGGTCGACCGGACGGCGGTCTCGAAGGTCGACGCGGCCAGCAACTCCCTGCTCTACCGCGGCTACCCGGTGCAGCAGCTCGCCGCCGAGCGGGACGTCGAGGACGTCGCCTGGCTGCTGCTGCACGGCGAGCTGCCGACCGCCGACGAACGGCGTGACTTCGACGCCGAACTCCGCGCGCACCGCTCGCTCGCGCCCGGGCTGCAGCACCTGATCGACCTGATCCCGACCTCGGCCCACCCGATGGACGTGGTCCGCACCGCGGTCAGCGCCATCGGGGCCGCCCGGCCCGAACCGACCACGGGTGCGGGTGCCTACGACGTCGCCGACACCCGTCGACTCGCCACGCACCTGTTCGCCGTGCTGCCCGCCGTCATCGCCTACGACCAGCGGCGCCGCCACGACCTGCCGCCGGTGCCGCCGCGCGACGACCTCGGCTACAGCGCCGACTTCCTGCACCAGGTGTTCGACCGCGAGCCCGACGCGCTCGACGTCGACGCGTTCGACACCTCGATGACCCTCTACGCCGAGCACTCGTTCAACGCCTCCACCTTCACCGCGCGGGTGATCGCCTCGACGCTGTCCGACCTGCACTCGTCGATCGTCGGCGCGATCGGCGCCCTCAAGGGCCCGTTGCACGGCGGCGCCAACGAGGCCGCGCTCGAGCTGCTCGACCGGGTCGGCCCCGCGGACGGGGCCGCGGCCTGGCTCGACGACGCGTTCGCCCGCAAGGAGAAGATCATGGGCTTCGGGCACCGGGTCTACAAGAACGGCGACAGTCGAGTTCCCACGATGGAGGACGCCCTCGGCCGTCTCGTCGACCGGGCCCGCGAGCAGGGCGACGACCGGGTCGACGGGCTCAAGGAGACCTACGACGTCGTCGCCGCGACGGTGTTCGAGCGCAAGGGACTGAAGCCCAACGTCGACTACCCGTCCGGGCTGGCGTACCACCTGATGGGCTTCGAGACGCCGGTCTTCACGCCGCTGTTCGTCGCGTCGCGCGTCCTCGGCTGGAGCGCCCACGTCATCGAGCAGCGCGAGGCCAACTCGCTGATCCGCCCCCTGAGCGACTACGACGGTGCACCCCTCAGGGACGTCCCCGCCCGCTGACGCCTACCGTGGCCCGCATGCCGAACCAGCTGCGAGACGCCGTCAGCCCCTACCTCAGGTCGCACGCCGACAACCCGGTCGAGTGGCGCGCCTGGGGGCCGGGGCCGTTCGCCGAGGCCGTCGAGCGAGACGTGCCCGTGATGGTCTCGATCGGCTACTCGACCTGCCACTGGTGTCACGTCATGGCGCGCGAGAGCTTCTCCGACCCCGAGGTCGCGGCGCAGCTCTCGGCAGGGTTCGTCTCGGTCAAGGTCGACCGCGAGGAGCACCCCGACGTCGACTCGAGCTACCTGGCCGCCGCGTCGGCCTTCACCGAGGGGCTGGGCTGGCCGCTGACCGTCTTCGTCACGCCCGAGGGTCGTCCTTTCTACGCCGGCACGTACTTCCCACCGGTGCCCGTGCAGGGTCGACCGTCGTTCCGACAGGTGCTCGACGCCGTCACCGACGCGTGGACGACCAGGCGGTCCGAGGTCGACGCGACCGCGTCGGCGGTGCAGGAGGCGCTGGCCGCGGGACCCGCGTCGGTCACCGGCACCGCGCCTCCTGGTCCCGGTGCCGGGGTCGCCCTGCCGGGGCGCCCAGAGCTCGCCCACGCCGTCGCCCGGCTCGCCGCCCACGAGGACCGTGAGCACGGAGGTTTCGGCGGGGCCCCGAAGTTCCCGACGGCGCCGGCCCAGCTGGCGCTGCTCGCCCTCGGCGCCGGGGGAGACGACGGTGCGCTCGAACTCGTGTCGCGGACGCTCACCCGGATGGCCGCGTCGTCGCTGCGCGACCCGGTCGAGGGCGGGTTCTTCCGGTACGCGGTGCGGCGCGACTGGTCCGAGCCGCACTACGAGCGCATGCTCTACGACAACGCGCAGCTGCTGCTGGCCTACTCGCGGCTCGCGGTGCTCGACGCGGGCCAGGACGCCGCCACCGCCCCGGCCGCCCCGGCCGCTTCTGCCGCCCCGGGCACCGCGCCGACGTCGACAACTCAGGAGATCGACACGCTTCCGGCCCGGGTCGCCGCCGGGGTCGCCGATTTCCTGAGTTCCCGACTGCGCACGGCCGACGGGGCCTTCGGCTCGGCGCAGGACAGCGAGAGCACGATCGACGGCGTCCGTGACGAGGGGGGCTACTACCGGAGGGACGCCGCGGGCCGCGCGGCCCTCGACCCGCCGCCCGTCGACGACAAGGTGCTCACGGGCTGGAACGGCCTGGCGATCGCGGCGCTCGCCGAGGCGGGGGCGCGACACGTCCGGCCCGAGTGGGTCGAGACCGCTCGGGGCGCGGCCGACCTGCTGCTCGCGCGTCACGTGACCGACGACGGTCGTCTGCTGCGCGCCTCCGTCGGGTCGACCGTGTCGGACGCCGTGGCGACCCTCGAGGACCACGGTCTGTTCGCGTCCGGCCTGCTGGCCCTCTCGCTCGCGACGGGCGAGGCCCGGTACGCCGTCGCCGCGCGGTCGTTCGTCGACGCCTGCCTGCTCGACGAGACCGACCCGAGGATCGTCGCGGCGCCGTCGGGCGGCGACCCGGTGCTGGTCTCGCAGGGCGTGGCCCTGTCGAGCGACCCGAGCGAGGGCGCCTACCCGTCGGGACGCAGTGCGGTCGCGGCGGCCGCGCTCACGCTGCACCAGCTCACCGGGGAGGCGCGCTACCGGTCCGTCGCCGAGCGGCTCGTCGCCGAGGTGGCCGGTTCGGCCCTCGACAACCCGCTCGCGTACGGCGCGGCCTTCGGCCTGCTCGTCGAGCTCGAGGCCCCGCTGACGCAGCTGGTCGTGGTCGAGCCGGCACCGTCGGCCCGCGCCGACGGTGCCGACGACGGTCTCGCCCGGCGCGCGCGGGGCCTCGTCCGTCCCGGCAGCGTCGTCGCCGTGCTGGACGAGGAGGCGCTGGTCGCGTTCGAGCACGCGGGCTTCGAGTTGTTCGCGGGTCGCTCGGCTCCCGGGCGCGTGCCCACCGCGTACCTGTGCCGCGACTTCGTCTGCCGACTGCCGGTCACGACCGGCGACGACCTCGACGGGCTGCTGCTCGAGGGGTGACGGTACGGCCGCGTCGGTCGCCGAGGCTCAGGCGTCGCACCGGGGGAGGGGCGGCCGTCGTGGTGCCGGGCAGGGGCGCCGTGCGGGCTGTCGAACGGGGAGTCAGGCGGCGGCGGGGACGAGCGGTGCGGCCGGGTCGGCGACCCACTCGGCGAGCGAACCGTCGTACACCGCGACGTCGGAGCGGCCGAGGACGGCGAAGGCGAGTGCGTCGACGCTGGCCGACACCCCCGAGGCGCAGTAGACGACCGTGCGCGGTTCGTCGGGCACGACGGCGAGGCGGTCGCGGAGAACCGGGTCGCGGGCGAGGGTGCCGTCGTCGGCGAGGAGCGTCTCGGCCGGCACGTTGACGCTGCCGGGGATGTGCCCGGCGCGGGTGAGCGGGCTCGACGTGCCGTCGAACTCGTCGCGGGGCGAACCGGAGACGAGCGCTGCTCTCTCGTCGCCCGCCACCACGGACTCGACGAAGGCCTTGTCGACCCAGTGGTCGGGACGTTCGGTCGCGACGAACGGGGCGGGCGTCGGCAGGACGTCACCGAGGTCGTACGGCTTGCCCTGCGCGAGCCACTGCGACCACCCGCCGTCGAGCACCGCCACGGCGTCGTGCCCGTAGGCGCGGAACAGCCACCACAGGCGGGACGCCCAGCGGCCGTCGACCGTGTCGTAGACCACGACGGTGCTGTCGTTCGAGACGCCCAGGGCGGCGACCGCGGCCTGGAAGCGCGCGGCGCCGGGACGGGTGAAGGGCAGGCCCGAGTCGGGGTCGCTGAACTCTGCGACCAGATCGGCCAGGACCGCCCCGGGGACGTGCCCGTCGTGCTCGAACCCGTCCCGGCCGGTGGCGTAGGCGACGGAGGCGTGGTCGGTGTCGCCGTCGAGTCCGAGGTCGACGAGAACGGTCGCGTCGACGATCGTCAGGTCGTCGGCGCCGAGGTGGTCGGCCAACCACTGGGTCGAGACGACGGGTGAGGTGAGGACGGGTGCCATGCGGCCCACGCTAACTCCGACAGGTGACATCGGACCCTGAGTCCGCAACGAAGCGTCACAGGGTCTGCGCCGGAACAGCCGGGGAGACCGTCACGGGCCCTGACGGACGTGTCAGCGACCGGCCTTCTTCGCGGTGATCACGCCGGTGTCGAAGCCCATCAGGTTCAGCCCGCCGTTGAAGCGGGCGTGCTCGACCTTCATGCAGCGGTCCATGACGACGGTGAGCCCCTGTTCTTCGCCGTAGCGGGCGGCCTCTTCGTTGTAGATGCCCAACTGCACCCAGATGGTCTTCGCCCCGATCGCGAGCACCTCGTCGACCACCGACGGGATGTCGGCGGCCTTGCGGAACACGTCGACGATGTCGGGGACCTCGGGCAGCGAGGCCAGGTCGGGGTAGGCCTTCTGGCCGAGGATCGTGTCGGCGCGGGGGTTGACGAAGTAGACGCGCAGATCGGTCGACTGCTGCAGGTACGTGCCGACGAACGAGCTGGACCGGCTGGGGTTCGGTGAGGCGCCGACGACGGCGACGCTCTTCGCCGACCGCAGGATCGCCTGCCGCTCGCGGGCCGACGGCCCGACCCAGGTGCGTTGCGACTTCAGCAGCTTGGCGAGGGGCGACGACGAGGGCAGCTCGCAGGTCAGCCCGTTGGTCAGCTGCGTGGTGACGGTGTCGGTCACGTCGGGTCACTCGCCTTTCGTCGCCGCGGCCAGCGCCTGGTCGAGGTCGTGGATGATGTCGTCGGGGTCTTCGATGCCGACGCTGATGCGCACCGAGCCGGGCAGCACGCCCGCGTCGACGAGCTGCTGCTCGCTGAGCTGGGCGTGGGTGGTCGAGCCCGGGTGGATGACGAGCGTCTTCGCGTCGCCGATGTTGGCGAGGTGGCTGGCGAGCTCGACCGACTCGATGAAGGTCTTGCCGGCCGGACGACCGCCCTTCAGCTCGAAGGTGAAGACCGAGCCGGGGCCCTTCGGCAGGTACTTCGCCGCACGGTCGTGGTGCGGGTGCCCGGGCAGCCCGGCCCACCGCACGCGCTCGATGCGCGGGTCGGCGTCGAGCCACTCGGCGACCTGGCGGGCGTTGTCGACGTGGGCCTGCATGCGGAACGGCAGGGTCTCGACGCCCTGGGCGAGCAGGAAGGCCGAGTGGGGAGCGAGGGCCGGCCCGATGTCGCGCAGCTGCTCGGCGCGCAACCGGGTGAGGAAGGCGTACTCGCCGAAGTTGCCGGACCAGTTCAGCCCGCCGTAGCTCGGCACGGGCTGGTCGAAGAGCGGGAAGCGCTCGCTGTCCCAGTCGAAGCGCCCGGACTCGACGACGACGCCGCCGAGGGTGGTGCCGTGCCCGCCGAGGAACTTCGTGGCCGAGTGCACGACGACGTCGGCACCCCACTCGATCGGCCGGTTGAGGTAGGGCGTGGCGATGGTCGAGTCGACGATCAGCGGCAGGCCGTGCGCGTGGGCGACGTCGGCGAGGCCCTCGAGGTCGGCGACCTCGCCGGACGGGTTGGCGACCGTCTCGACGAACACCAGCTTCGTCTCGGGTCGGATCGCGGCGGCGTAGTCCGCCGGGTCGGAGGACTGCACGAAGGTCGTCTCGACGCCGAAGCGACGCAGCGTGACGTCGAGCTGGGTGATCGACCCGCCGTAGAGGTTCGCGCTGGCGACGATGTGGTCGCCCGCTCCGGCCAGCGAGGCGAAGGTGACGAACTGGGCGCTGAGCCCGCTCGCCGTGGCGACGGCGCCGAGGCCCCCCTCGAGGCTGGCGACGCGCTCCTCGAAGGAGGCGGTGGTCGGGTTGGCGAGGCGGCTGTAGATGTTGCCGTACTTCTGCAGGGCGAACCGCGCCGCCGCGTCGTCCGTGTCGTCGAACACGAAGGCGCTGGTCTGGTAGATGGGCAGCGCCCGCGCTCCCGTCGCCGCGTCGGGGATGTTGCCCGCGTGGATCGCCCGCGTGCGGAAGCCGTACTCACGATCTGCCATGCCCCCACGCTAGCCGCTGGGCGTCACGCGGGGACCCGGGACGTCACACGGCGGAACACGGCCGACCCGCGCCTCCTGCGGGGGAGGAGACGTCGGTCAGCCGCGGGCCACGACCCGGGCGTAGACCTCGACGGCGTCGTCGACGTGCTGCGCCGCGCGATCGCGCTCGGCCACCATGACGGCGCTCGCCGCGCCGAGGGCGTCCGGTTCGCGCACCAGCCGGCGGACTTCGTCGACGATGCCGTCGACGTCGGGCGTCGGGGTGACGAAGCCACCGCCGGGCGGCACCACCTCGGCGAGGTCGGGGTCGCAGTACAGGACGGGCAGTCCCGTCGCCATCGCCTCGAGCATCACCATGGGCTGGTTGTCGAAGTCGACCGAGCTCGAGACGAGCAGGTGGCTGCGGCGCATCGCGGCGAGCACCTCGGCGTGGGGGACGGCTCCGTGCAGCGTCACGGGCCCGCCCAGCCGCTCGAGCGCGCGCCGCTCGGGGCCGTCGCCGTACACGTCCACCCGCACCGCCGACCCGAGTCGGAGCGCGGCCTCGACCAGCGCCGCGGGCCTCTTCTCTCGCGAGAGGCGCCCCACCCAGACGACGGTCACCGTCTCGCCGGGGACGAGGAGGCGCGGGGCGGGTTCACCGATCGCCGCCAGCACCGACGGCTCGAGTCCGTTCGAGGACACGCTGACCGGGGTCGTCACGCCCTGGGCGACGAGCTTGCGGGCGAAGTGGGCCGAGGGGACGAAGACGTGGGCGCTGGCCCGGGACTGGGCGAGCATGAGCCGCCACATCCGGCGGGCCGAGACGGTCGCGGTGTACGGCGTCCCGGGCTCGACCCGGAGCCCCCGCCGGCTCACGTGTCGGGCGTGGAGGGCGCCGAGCAGTGCCGTCGTCACCGCGGGCAGGGGCAGGGCGTGAGCCGTGTAGACGTCGACCCGGCCGTGCATCGTGTGGACGACGGGCAGACCGAGCGACCGGGCCGCCGTGATGGCGCCCAGGGCGGCGAACATCTCGGAGTGCGTGTGCACCACCTCGATGCGACGGTCGACGAACTCGCGGCGCAGCCGATCGGCGACGCGGCGCGGCGACCAGGCGAACGGGTAGCCGTCGGGGCGGAACCATCTCGCCACCGGCAGCGCGACCACCCCGGCGTCGTCGGACGGCCCGGCCAGGGGGCAGAACACCGTGACCTCGTGTCCGGCGGCCGCGAGGGCCTCGGCGAGCGCCTTCACCGCGGTCTGCACCCCGCCGAGCGTGGGCGGGTAGTAGTCGGTCACGAGGGCGATGCGCACGGTCCGATCCTAGGGACCGATCCGTCTAGCATTCGGGCATGGACTCCTACCTCGTCACCGGTGCCAGCGGGTTCGTGGGGGGTCACGTCGTCCGCGACCTGCGCCGCCGTGGCCACGACGTCGTCGCGGCGGGCCGTCGGGCCGACCGCCTGCCGACCGGGGGCGAGACCTTCGTGGGCGACCTCGACGACCTGGCCCGCGCCTCCCACCGGGTCGACGTCGTCGTGCACTGCGCGGCGCTCTCGTCGCCGTGGGGTCGCCGGGCCGAGTTCGAGCACGCCAACGTGACCGGCACGGCGCGCGTGCTCGACTTCGCCCGGCGGGTGGGCGCTCGGCGTCTCGTGCACCTGTCGTCGCCGGGGATCTACGCGGCACCCCGCGACCGGGTGGGCATCCGCGAGGACGAGGTCGACGCGCGACGCCCCATGAACGAGTACATCCGTTCGAAGCTCGCGGCCGAGGCGTTGTTGTCGGCCGCCGCCGCCCGGTCGGACGCGCCCGAGATCGTCGTGCTGAGGCCGCGCGGCATCGTCGGGCCGGGCGACCCGAGCCTCGTCCCGCGCCTGCTGCGCGTCCACGCCCGGGTCGGGGTGCCGCTGATGCGGGGCGGACGCGGGCTCGTCGATCTGACGTCGGTCGAGAACGTCGCACTCGCGATCCGGCTGGCGGCCACGGCCGAGGGGGTGCACGGTGAGGCGTTCAACGTCACGAACGGCGATCCCCGTCCCTTCGGCGAGGTCCTCGAGCAGCTGCTGCGCGGCCTCGACCTGCCCCTGCGGGGCCGCCCCGTCCCGGCGCGGGCCGCCTACGCCCTCGCCGGCGTGCTCGAGGGCGTCTGCTCGGTGCTGCCGGGGCGCCCCGAGCCGCCGATGACCCGGTACACCGTCACGACCATCGCGCACTCGCAGACCCTCGACATCTCGAAGGCGCGGCGACTGCTCGGCTACGAGCCCGAGGTGACCCTCGACGAGAGCCTCGCGGGGTACGCGCGTGCGTGACCGCGACGCACCGGGGGCCGACGCGCCAGGGGGCGACGTGCCGGGGGCCGACGCGCCCGACTCGACGGCGACCCGCCTCGAGTACTTCGCCTGCGGCGAGACCGGCCACGACATGGGCCTGCTGACGCGGGGAGGCGCCCGGGGGCGACGGGTCTTCCCGTCGGGGGCGTTCCTCTGGACGTCCGCCACCCGGCGGGTCCTCTTCGACACCGGCTACGCCCCGCTGCCCTGGCGGGCCGGGCCCGCGGCCTGGGCGTACCGGCGCCTCCTGCCGCCGACCGTGCCCGCCGGCGCCACGATCGCCGAACAGGTCGACCCCGCCACGGTCACCCACGTCGTGCTGTCGCACCTGCACCCCGACCACGTCGGCGGCCTGCGGTCCTTCCCGCACGCGACGCTCGTCCTCAGCGAGGGTCTGGCCCGCACCCTCGGCCGGCCGCGGCTGCGCGACGGCGTGCTGCGCCGTCTGCTGCCCGACGGGTTCGACGTCGGCCGGGCGACGGTGGTGTCCGACTTCGCCGAGGGGCCGTTCGGGCTGCGCGTCGCCGACCCCTTCGACGACGACCGCTACCTGCTCGTCGACCTGCCGGGCCACGCCCGGGGTCACCTGGGAGCCCTCGTCGAGGGGCGGGTCGTGCTCGCCGGCGACGCGGCCTGGGGACGTGACCTGCTGGGCCACGAGACCCGCCTGCGTGCCGTGCCCCGCCTGGTGGCCCACGACGGTGCCGCGCAGGCCCGCACGGCCCGGTCGCTCCTGGCGGCCGAACGGTCCGGCGCGCGGTTGCTGCTCGCCCACGACCCGCACCCGACCCGGACGGACCTACTCTGAGGAGCGCACCGGCGGGGGTCCGGTGCGCGTCGACACGAGGGGGACGACCATGAAGAACTGCCAGATCGCCGGTTGGGGCACCTATCTGCCCGACGAGGTGGTGACCTTCGGGTCCCAGACCCGGTACCGGATCGCCGACCACACCTCGCAGCTCGACATGCTCGCGGCGGCCGCCGAACAGGCCCTCGAGCGTGCGGGCCTGCGCCCTGACGACGTCGACTGCGTCATCGCGGCCTGCGCCGCCGGCGTCCAGCCCATCCCGTGCACCGCCGCACTGGTCATGGAGCGGGTCGCACCGGGCGCGGCGGCCGCGGCGTTCGACGTCAACTCGACCTGCACCAGCTTCGTCACGGCCGTGGACGTCGCCTCCCGCTACCTGGCCGACGGCGAGTACGAGAACGTGCTGATCGTCTCGGGCGACGTCGGCTCGAGGTTCCTCGACCCCGGCCAGCGCGAGAGCTTCGAGTTGTTCTCGGACGCGGCGGCCGCGGTGGTCCTCACCCGCGGCGCCGACGATCCCGAGGGGCCGGGCGTCATCGCGAGCCTGCAGCGCACCTGGCCGGAGCACGCGCACGACACCGAGCTCCGCGGAGGGCTGTCGCGGCACCCGGCGCAGGCCTACGCCGACGGCGACCCGAGGGACTACCTCTTCGACATGAACGGCCGGCGGGCGCTCATGGGGATGCTCGCCGTGCTGCCGGGCTTCTTCGCGGCGTTCTTCGAGAAGGCCGGCCTCGGCCTCGACGACGTCGACCTCGTGGTGCCGCACCAGGCGAGCGGAGCGCTGGGCATCGCCATGCGACGGCTCGGCATGGCGCCCGGGACGTACGTCGACGCCGTGGCCGAGTACGGAAACATGGTCTCGGCGTCCGTGCCGTACACGCTGGCCCGCTGTCTCGACGACGGCCGCCTGGGTCGCGGCGACACCGTCCTGCTCTGCGGCACGGCGGCCGGTCTCACCGCGAACGCACTCGCCCTGCGGCTCTAGGCGACGGCGACGGCCGCGACGGCGACGGTCGGGCCCCCGCGTCTACTTCCAGCTGGGGATCCAGTAGTGCAACCGGATGAACTCCCAGTCCTCGAGCTGCGCCGTCCACAAGGGGTAGAAGAAGACCGACACGGCGACGGCGGCGACGACGACGATCGCCGTGACGCCGATGCCGCTCAGGCGACGGGACCGATCGTCGGTGCGTCGTCCGAGGACGATGCCGAGCACCGCGGCCAGGCCGAGCACGAGGTAGGGCTCGAACGCGATCGTGTAGAACTGGAACACCGTCCGGTCGGTGAACGCCAGCCACGGCAGGTAGGCCGCCGCGACGCCGACGAGGATCGCCCCGTACCGCCATTCGCGGTACCGTGCGACGCGGTAGACGAGGTAGAGGCAGGCCGCGACCGCCGCGTACCAGATCAGCGGGTTCGCGACCGAGGTGATCGCCTCGCCGCACCGGGCCACGTCGCAGCCACCCTGGCCCTCGTCGAACCCCTGGTAGTACATGCTCGTCGGCCGCAGCATCAGCAGCCAGGTGAGCGGGTTCGCCTGGTAGGCGTGGGGGGTGTGCAGACCGACGTTGAACCCGTAGACGCCCGCCTGGTAGTGCCAGAAGTTCTGCACGACGTCGGGCACCCATGCCAGGGCGCCCGTCCACCGCGTGCCGCCGTCCTCGACCCAGCTGCGGTAGTAACCGCCCGACGTCACGAACCAACCGGTCCAGCTCGCCAGGTAGGCCACCACGGCGACGGGCACGGTCAGCAGGAAGCTCACCGGTGCCTGCTTGAAGAGCGTGCCGGACAGCCAGAACTCCACGCCGGCCCGGCGGCGCGCCACCATGTCGACGACCACCGTGTAGACCGCGAAGAACGCCAGGAAGTACAGGCCGTTCCACTTCACGGCCGTCGCCAGTCCGCAGAGGAGGCCGGCCGTGACGAGCCAGGGACGCGCCCACAGGGCAGGGCCCCAGGCGATGTCGCGACCGGCACCGCGCCTCCTCGCCCGCCAGGCCTCGAGCCGCCGGGCGCTCTGCCGGCGGTCCAGCAGCACCGCCCCGAAGGCCAGCAGGCCGAAGAACATCACGAAGTTGTCGAGCAGGGCCACCCGTGACATGACGATCGCGTGCCCGTCGATCGCGAGGAAGAACCCCGCCAGCGTGCCGAGCAGCGTCGACCGCAGCAGCAGCGACCCGATGACCGCGACCAGGGCGACGGCGAGGATGCCCACGACGGCCGTGCTGATGCGCCAGCTCGCCGGGTTCTCCGGGCCGACCGCCGCCATGCCGAGGCCGATCAGCCACTTGCCGAGGGGTGGGTGCGCCACGAACGACGGTGCGGCGAGGAACCCGTCGACCCCGCCGGCGGCGAAGGTCGGGTCGTAGTCGGCCGGCCACGACCCCTCGTAGCCGAGGTTGAACAGCGACCAGGCGTCCTTGACGTAGTACGTCTCGTCGAACACGAGGGTCGCGGGGGAGTTCAGGTGCCACAGGCGCAGCACCGCGGCCAGCAGCGTGACCGCGAGCGGGCCCGCCCAGGCCCAGACGCGCCTCCTGACCGGGGTGCGCAGCACGCGACCCCACCAGGCGTCCAGCCGGGTCGGGGGAGCCTCGCGGGCGTGGGCCGCGCTCGCGTCCTCGACCGGCGTGCCGACGTCCGGGACGATCGCCCGGCCGGCGAGCGGACCGGCCGGCACGAGGGCCGGCTCGCCCGCCACCGGACGGGCAGGAGGCGCGGTGTCGGTCTCGACGAGCGCGTCGAATTCGCGCTCGGGCCCGGTCGTCATCGGGCCATCGTAAGTGGGCGGTCCGGGGCCGGGGGACAATGGGCGGGTGATCGTGCTCGCCGCCACCCCCATCGGAAACCTCGGCGACGCCAGCCGCCGCCTGATCGAGACGCTCTCGAACGCCGAGGTCGTCGCCGCCGAGGACACGCGCACCGCGATCCACCTCATGCGTGCCCTGGGCGTCGAGAACCGCCCCCGCCTGATCGCCCTGCACGAGCACAACGAGCGCGAGAAGGCGGGCGAGATCGTCGAGCTGGCCCGCGCCTCCGACGTGGTCGTGCTCACCGACGCCGGCATGCCCGCCATCAGCGACCCCGGGTTCCCGCTCGTCGAGGCGGCCGCGGCCGCGGGAGTCACCGTCACGGCGATCCCCGGCCCGTCCGCGGTGCTCACCGCGCTCGCCGTCTCGGGGCTGCCCACCGACCGCTTCAGCTTCGAGGGCTTCCTTCCGCGGAAGCAGGGCGACCGGCTGCGCGTGCTGGGCGCGCTCGCCGACGAGCGCCGCACCATGGTGTTCTTCGAGTCGCCGCACCGCCTGGCCGATTCGCTCGGTGACCTCGTGACGGCCCTCGGGGCCTCGCGTCGCGTCGTCGTCTGCCGCGAGCTGACCAAACTGCACGAAGAGGTGCGCCGCGGCAGCGCGGCCGAGCTCGCCGAGTGGGCGGCCGAAGGCGTCCGAGGCGAGATCTGCCTCGTGGTCGAGGGCGCCCCCGAGCGCGTCGTCGACCTCGCCGCCGGGCTCGTGCAGGTGCAGGCCCTCGTCGCCGACGGCACCCGCCTCAAAGAGGCCACCGCCGACGTGGCCGCCGCCACGGGTCTGTCGAGGCGCGACCTCTACCAGGCCGCCCTCGCCGCCCGCCCGCCCCGCGCGTAGGGCGTGGCGTACCCCGCCCAGCCCGGCGGGTGCAAGCTCGGAGGAGGCGCGTGCCCGGCGGAGGCGCGGCCCACCACGAGCAGGAGGTACGACATGAAGGCGGTCCGTTTCGAGCAGTACGGCGACATCGACGAGCTGAAGGTCGAACAGGTGGCGAAGCCCGAGGCGGGTGCCGGCCAGGTCGTGGTCGCCGTCAAGGCGGCGGGCCTGAACCCCGGTGAGGCGGCCATCCGCGCCGGACTGATGCACGACGCGTTCCCCGCGGCGTTCCCGTCGGGGCAGGGGACCGACTTCGCCGGCGTGGTCGACGAGGTCGGCGCGGGCGTCGACGAGTGGTCCGTCGGTGACGAGGTCGTCGGGTGGGCGAACCGGTCCTCGCACGCCGAGTTCGTCGTCGTCGACCACGACGAACTCGTGGCGAAGCCCGAGAACGTGCCGTGGGAGGTCGCGGGCAGCATCAGCGTGACCGGACCCACCGCCTACGCCGCGCTGCGTGCCGTGCAGGCCACCGAGGGAGACACGATCGTCGTCTCGGCCGCGGCCGGCGGCGTCGGCGTGATGGTGTCGCAGCTCGCCGTCCTCGGTGGGCTCACCGTCATCGGCACCGCGAGCGAGCGCAACCACGACTTCCTGAGGCAGCTCGGCGTCACACCAGTGGAATACGGTGACGGCGTCGTCGACCGCATCCGTGAGGCCGCCCCCCAGGGCGTGGACGCGTTCGTGGACTGCTTCGGCCATGGCAACGTCGGGTACGCCCTCGAGCTCGGCGTCGCGCCGCAGCGCATCGACACGATCATCGACTTCGCGGCCGTCGAGCAGCACGGCGTCAAGGCCGAGGGCAGCGCCCAGGCGACGTCGCAGGCCGTGCTGTCCGAGCTGCTCGAGCTGATCTCGACCAACAAGATCATGGTGCCGATCGACGGGATCTTCCCCCTCGACGACGTCAAGGACGCCTACCGCGACCTCGAGGACGGCCACGCCCGGGGCAAGTACGTGCTCGGCATGGACGTCGTCGAGTACCCGGGCGAGCACGCCGGCGAGCGGGCCGGCTCCGACGACCGCACCGAGGAGCACGACGCGACCTGACCGGTCGACGCGACCCGCGCCTCCTCGTCCCCGACGGCGGACGCAGGAGGCGCGGGTCGCGTCATCACGTCGGTGCCCCCACCTAAGATGGTCCCCATGCCCGCCGGCGACTCCTTCTTCATCGCAACGCCCATCTTCTACGTCAACGACGTGCCGCACATCGGTCACGCCTACACCGAGGTCGCAGCCGACGTGCTCGCCCGGTGGCACCGGCAGCGGGGTGACGACGCCTGGCTGCTGACCGGCACCGACGAGCACGGTCAGAAGATCCTGCGCACCGCCACGAGCCACGGCGTGACCCCGCAGGAGTGGGCCGACAAGCTCGTCACCGAGTCCTGGAAGCCCCTGCTGAAGACCGTCGACATCGCCAACGACGACTTCATCCGCACGACCGACGCCCGCCACGAGGCCGGCGTGCAGAAGTTCCTGCAGAAGCTCTACGACGACGGCTTCATCTACCAGGGCGAGTTCGAGGGCTTCTACTGCGTCGGCTGCGAAGAGTACAAGCAGCCGAGCGACCTGGTGCCCGGCACCGGCGCCTACGAGGGCGAGCAGGTCTGCGCGATCCACAGCATCCCGGTCGAGGTGCTGCAAGAGAGCAACTACTTCTTCCGCATGAGCGACTTCGAGCAGCGACTGCTCGACCTCTACGAGGCCCAGCCCGACTTCGTGCAGCCCGACTCGGTGCGCAACGAGGTCGTCTCGTTCGTCAAGCAGGGTCTGCGCGACCTGTCGATCTCGCGGCAGAGCTTCGACTGGGGCGTCAAGGTGCCCTGGGACGAGAAGCACGTCGTCTACGTGTGGTTCGACGCCCTGCTCAACTACGTCACGGCGATCGGCTACGGCGTCGACGACGACGAGTTCCAGCGGCGCTGGCCGGCGGTGCAGCTCGTCGGGAAAGACATCGTGCGGTTCCACGCCGTCATCTGGCCCGCCATGCTCATGGCGGCCGGGCTGCCGGTGCCGAAGAACGTCTTCGGCCACGGCTGGCTGCTGGTCGGCGGCGAGAAGATGTCGAAGTCGAAGCTCACGGGCATCGCCCCGCAGCAGATCACCGACGTCTTCGGGGCCGACGCGTTCCGCTACTACTTCATGCGCGCCATCACCTTCGGCCAGGACGGCAACTTCAGCTGGGAAGACATCGCGGCCCGCTACCAGGCCGAGCTGGCCAACGGGTTCGGCAACCTGGCCTCGCGCGTCGTGGCCATGATCACCCGGTACTTCGACGGCACCGTCCCCGTCGCCGGCGACCTGACCGAGGCCGACCTCGCCGTGCGCGAGACCGAGCTGCGCGTCACGGCCGAGGCCGACGCGGCGATCGACCGCTTCGCCATCAACGAGGCCTTGGCCTCCATCTGGCAGCTCGTCGACCAGCTGAACGGCTACATCACCGAGCAAGAGCCCTGGGCCATCGCGAAAGACGAGTCGCAGCGCGAGCGTCTCGCGACCGTCCTCGCCACGGCCCTGCGGGGTCTCGGCACCCTCACCGTGCTGCTGTCGCCCTTCATCCCGACGGCCACGCACACCCTGTGGCAGTCGATCGGGCAGGGCGAGCTGACCAGCCAGCCCGTCGACCGGGCGGCCGAGTGGTCCAGCGCTCCCGAGGTCCAGCCGCTCGCCGCCGGACTCTTCCCGCGCATCGAACAGCCCGAGCCCGCGGCATGAGCGACGACACGTCAGGTGACGGCGTGACCGGCGGCCCGGGCGGCGGAGGTGCGACCGCAGGTGGCCCGGCGACGCACGTCCGACACCGCTCGTCGGGCGCGGACGGCCAGAAGCGCGACCTGACCTACCCCGCGCCTCCTCAGCCCCTCGTCGTCCCGGTCTACGACAACCACACGCACCTCGAGATCGCCGACGGCGTCGGAGACGACGGCGACGGCCCCCTCGACTACCGCGAGCACCTCGACCGGGCCTCGGCCGTCGGCGTCCGCGGCGTCGTGCAGGTCGGCACCGACCTCGAGACGTCCCGCTGGTCGGCCGAGATCGCCAGCCGCGAGCCCCGCGTGCTCGCCGCCGTCGCGATCCACCCGAACGAGGCGCCGGCCCTCGCCGCCGCGGGCACCCTCGACGACGCCCTCACCGAGCTCGACGGGCTCGCCGCCCGCCCGCGCGTCCGTGCCGTCGGCGAGACCGGCCTCGACTTCTTCCGCACCGGCGACGACGGTCGCGCGGCCCAGCTCGAGGCCTTCCGCGGCCACATCGAGATCGCCAAGCGCCACGGCCTGGCGCTGCAGATCCACGACCGCGACGCCCACGACGACGTGGTCGACCTGCTGCTCGAGGTGGGCGCTCCCGAACGCACCGTGTTCCACTGCTTCAGCGGCGGGCCCGAGCTGGCGAGCATCCTCGCCGAGAACGGCTGGTACGCGTCCTTCGCCGGCACGGTGACGTTCAAGAACGCCCAGCCCCTGCGTGACGCCCTGGTGCAGCTGCCTCGCAACCTGATCATGGTCGAGACCGACGCGCCCTACCTGACGCCGGTGCCCTACCGTGGTCGGCCCAACGCGCCGTACCTCATCCCGTTCACGCTGCGGTCGATGGCCGAGACGATCGGCACCGACGTGTCGATGCTCGCCGCCCAGATCTCGTCGACGACCGAGCTCGTCTACGGCACCTGGGACAGCGAACCCGTGACGGTCGAGGGCTGATGTCGCGCGCCACCCTGCTCGGCCCCGCCGAGATCCGCGACCTCGCCGACCTGCTGGGCGTGCAGCCGACCAAGAAGCTCGGGCAGAACTTCGTCCACGACGCCAACACCGTGCGCCGCATCGTCGCCGCGTCGGGCGTCTCGGCCGGCATGACCGTCGTCGAGATCGGCCCCGGTCTCGGCTCGCTCACCCTCGGCCTGCTCGAGGCGGGTGCCAAGGTGGTGGCCGTCGAGATCGACAAGCGCCTCGCCGAGCAGTTGCCGAAGACCGTCGCACAGCTGCAGCCGGCAGCCGACCTCACCGTCGTGGTCGACGACGCCCTGCGCGTGACGACCCTGCCCGACGAGCCCACCCACCTCGTGGCGAACCTGCCGTACAACGTCAGCGTGCCGGTGCTGCTGCACTTCCTCGAACACTTCGGCGGGCTCGAGCACGGGCTCGTCATGGTGCAGTCCGAGGTCGGTCTGCGTCTCGCCGCCGAGCCCGGCTCGAAGGTCTACGGCGGCCCGAGCATCAAGGCCGCGTGGTACGGCGAATTCCGGGCCGCGGGTCAGGTCAGCCGCCAGGTGTTCTGGCCGGTGCCCAACGTCGACAGCATCCTCGTCGCCTTCGACCGCAAGCCGGCCCGGGGCAGCGAACTCGAACGTCGGGCGACCTTCGCCCTCGTCGACGCCGCGTTCCAGCAGCGTCGCAAGATGCTGCGCCAGTCGCTGTCGTCCCTCTACGGTTCGTCCGCCGCGGCGTCCGAGGCCCTCGAGCGAGCCGGCCTCGCTCCGACGCAGCGGGGCGAGCAACTCACCGTCGACGACTTCCTCGCCGTGGCCCGGGTCAGCGATGTCGACGCCCTCGCCGGGGCGTCCGTCGCCGCCGTGCTGCACGCCGGCGAGGGCGAGGCCCACGAGGGCGAGGCCGACTGAGCCGTGCCCCGACGCAAGGACGGTTCCGGCGGCGTGCCCCCCGGCACGGGCGGGGTCGGGCATGGGCGCGACGAACAGCGGCTCAGCGACGCCCGACTCGGGTCGGGCACGGGGCGCAGTGCGGCCGAGTGGTTCGCGCGGCTCGACGCCGCGGGGGCGACGCGACTGTCCCACGAGCAGATCTCGCGCCTCCTGGTCGACGAGTTCGAGGTCGTGCCGTGGTGGGCCGAGGGCATCACGGTGCGCTACGAGCAAGAACGCGGCGTCGAGCCACCCGGGCGTCAGCCCGACGGCAGCTACGCGGTCACCGTCGGCCGTAGCCTGCGGGGCGGAGCGCTCGAACTGTTCGACCTCGCCGTCGCCCGGTTCGCCGGGTACGCCGGGGGCCCACCCGAGGTCGTCACCCGGTCGGCGACGCACCCGACCGCCGACTGGACCCTCGCGCACGGGGACACGCTGCGCCTCCGGGTGGTGTCGACCGCCGGTCCGAAGTGCTCGGTGTCGTTGACGCAGGGCAGCTTGCGCCTGCCCGAACGGGTGCAGCCCGTGAAAGAGGGGTTGACGCGGGCGTTCGGCGTCATGAGTGATCGCCAGAACTGACTAGGTTGGACGCATGACGTCCGTGGCCGCCCCGACCGTGGTCCACACGCGTGCACCGGGCAAGATCAACGTCTTCCTCGCCGTCGGCGACCTGCAGGACGACGGCTACCACGACCTCGCGACCGCCTACCAGGCCGTGTCGCTCTACGAAGACGTGCGCGCGCGTCACGCCGACGGCTTCACGGTCAAAGTCACGGGCGGTCCGTCGATCGACGTGTCGGGCGTGCCCACCGACGGGTCCAACCTGGCGATCAAGGCCGCCCGCCTGCTGGCCGAGACGACCGGCTACACGGGCGGCGTCGCACTGACCGTCGACAAGGCGGTGCCCGTGGCCGGCGGCATGGGGGGCGGTTCGGCCGACGCCGCCGCCACGCTGCTCGCGTGCGACACCCTCTGGGGCACCGGCGTCGGTCGTGACGAACTCCTGCGGCTCTCGGCCCGACTCGGGGCCGACGTCCCGTTCGCCTTCGCCGGGGGCACCGCGATCGGCACCGGCCGCGGCGACGAACTCAGCCCGGCCCTGGCGAAGGGGCAGTTCCAGTGGGTCCTGGCCGTGGCCGACGTCGGCCTCTCGACGCCCCGCGTCTACGACGAACTCGACGCCCACCGGCTGCGGCACCAGGGCGAGATCCGGTCGGTGCGGCACCCCGTCGTCGACGCCGGCGTCCTGCAGGCCCTCCGCGCGGGTGACCCGGGCATGCTCGCCGACGCCATGCACAACGACCTCCAGGCGCCCGCCCTGCACCTCCAGCCGGGCCTGGCCGACGTCCTCGAGCTCGGCGAGGGCAACGGCGCCCTGGCGGGCATCGTGTCGGGTTCCGGCCCGACCGTGGCGTTCCTCGCGCCCGACCTCGACGGCGCCCTCGAGCTCCAGATCGCCCTGAGCGCCGCCCGCCTCACGGTGGTGCGCGCGACGGGTCCCGTGCACGGCGCCCGCGTCGTCACCGACTGACTCGCTCGCCGCAGGCCCCGAGACCCCAGGAAGTCGCCGAGACCCCCGCGCGCGCACGGGGGTCTCGGCGACTTCGCGGGTCTGGGCGACTTCGTGGGGGTCTCGCGGGCTCAGCGCTCGTACTTGAGCACGTTCGTGCGGGTGAGGTGCCACTCGTCGGCGACGTGGAAGCCCTTCGCGGCGAGGTCGGCGGTGACGCGGGGGCGCCAGTCCTGCTTGTCGCTCGTGATCAGCCAGACGACGTCGAGGTCGTCGGTGCGGTCGATGACGTCCTCGAGCGGGTGCTGGACCTCCCACAGGCCGCCGGTCTCGGCCGCGGGGGTCTCGAGCGTGAAGTCGGACATGCCCTCGAACGCCGCGGGGTAGGTGTTCTCGATGATGCGCGACGTGGCCTTCGGGTGTCGACGCACGGGGCCGAAGACGACGCCCTCGGTCGTTCCGGCGGGCTCGAGGGCGCGCTGCTCGGCGACGAGGTCGGCCACCTGGTTCCAGGCGGCGGAGTCCTTCGCCTCGGGCTGTCGCTGACGTTCCCAGGTCGGGGCGGTGAGCACCAGGGCGAGCAGCAGCACGAGCGCGATGACCCGCCGCCAGGGGATGGCGGCCACCGCGACGGCCATCATGATCGCGACGGCCGGGGTGCCGAAGGTCAGGTAGCGCGGCGAGTAGAGCGGTTCGGTCACGAGCGAGACGCCCACGAGGCCGACCGTGGGCACGATCATCCAGGGCAGGACGACCTCGGCGAGACCCCGGGCGCGGGGCACGAGACCGGCGGCCACGACGACCAGGCTGGCGACCACGAGCATCCAGCCGAAGACGGCGAAACGGTCGTTCTGGTAGAACCACTGCGTCGTCAGCACCTGGTTGATCGTGGCGAAGCTCGGTCGGTCGAGCCAGCCGACCTGGCCGCTCTGCTCGGACGTGAAGTACACGACGGGCAGGCTCGCGAGACCGGCGACGGCCGCGCCGGCGAACCAGCCGAGGAACGAGCCGCGCGCGCCGTGCGGTCCGCCGACGAGCGGGGGCGGGGCCGCGGCGTCGTGCGACCGCGCCACCGACCCGGAGGAGGCGCGGAGGCGGCGCTCCCGTCGCCACTGCACCAGCATGGTGACGCCGTGCCCCACCACGACGAAGGCCACGTACAGGAAGAACAGCACCGAGACGACGGCGAGCACCGCGTAGAGGACCCACCAGCGCACCGCCGACGCCCGGGTGCGGGTCTCGCCCACCTGGGCGGTGCGGCGCGAGGCGGTGACGAGCACGAGGGTCAGGACGACGGCGAACATCGCCGAGAAGGCGTACGAACGGCCCTCGCCGCCCATCCAGGTCACGCGAGGGATCAGGCAGAACAGCAGGCCGGCGACCACGGCCGTCCGGCGGTCGGCCAGGGTGCGCGCCAGCACGACCGTGAACGCGGCCGCCAGCCCCGTGACGATCGTGCTGGGCACGCGCAGCGACACGGGTGAGTACGGGAACACGTCGAACCAGAGGTGCATGAACGCGTAGTAGGTGGCGTGCACCAGGTCGACGGTCTGGACCATCTGCCAGAGCTGGCCCCAGCTGCGGGTCGCCGAGATGACCGTCGCGGCCTCGTCGTACCAGACCGAGGGCACCCACAGGAAGGCACCCGAGATCACCGCGGCCAGCAGCCCGATCAGCAGGGCGTCGAGGTGACGCCAGTGCCGGAGGCGCGCGAGGGTCGTGCCCCGACCGGTGTCGGACGTCGTGGGTACAGTGGGCGCGGTCGAACGACGGTCGGCCGGATTCAGGAGGTTCGTCATGTCGTCTCTTCCCCCTCTCGGCGGATCTCGCGCGCGACACGGTGGTGACGCGCCCGGGGCGGCCGTGCGCGACGGTGGCGTGCACGGTGCCGACGTGCGCGACGGCGGACACGGCGGCGACCCCGCCGAGGGCGAACGCTACTCGCGAAGCGTGCGCCTGCCGGGGTTCGGTCTGGGCTCCCAGGGGCGCCTGGCGGCGTCGAGGGTGCTGGTGGTCGGGGCCGGCGGGCTGGGCGCGCCGGTCATCCAATATCTCGCAGCCTCGGGTGTGGGAACCCTGGGAATCGTCGACGACGATGCCGTCGATCTGTCGAACCTACAACGCCAGGTGCTGTTCCGCCCCGACCAGCTGGGCTTCCCGAAGGCCCGTGCCGCCGCCGACTGGGTGCGCGCCGCGAACCCCGACGTGACCGTCGTCGCCCACCCGTTCCGCCTGAGCGAACGCACCGCCGACCTGCTCGACGACTACGACCTCGTGGTCGACGGCAGCGACTCGTTCGACACCTGCTACCTCGTGGCCGACGCCGCGGCCGCCCGTGGCCTGCCGGTCGTCTGGGGCAGCGTCAACCGCTGGGACGGCCAGTTCAGCGTCTTCTGGGACGACGCCCCCGACGGCCGGGCGGTCGACTACCGCGACCTCCACCCCGCCCCGCCCGCCTCGGGCTGGGACGAGTCCTGTGCCGACGTCGGCGTGCTGGGGCCGCTGTGCGGCACGGTGGGCACGGGCATGGCGAGCGAGGTCGTCAAGCTGCTGACCGGTCTGGGCGAGCCGTTGCTCGGCCGGGTCGTGACCGTCGACGCCCTGGGCGGCACCTGGCGCGAGAGCCGGTTGGCCCGTGCCCCGCACCGGGTCGAGGCCCGGGCCACGGTGAACGACGCGCGCCGCGCCTCCTCGTCCTCGGTCCCGGGGACGTCGGCGACCACCACCGAGGCACCGGTTCGCGGCCGTCGCGTCGGCCCCGACGTCGATGCCGACGAGCTGTCGACCCTGCTCGGGGCGCGTGCGGCCGGCGACGCCGTTTTCACCTTGCTCGACGTGCGCGAGGTCGACGAGCACGACTTCGCCCACATCACCGGTGACGTGCAGGCTCCCGGGTACGGCACGCGCACCCGTCAGCGGCCCGAGCTCGACCCGGCGCAGCGGGTGGTCGTCTACTGCGCCCGAGGTCCCCGGGCCCGCGCCGCGGCCGACCTGTTGGCGGGCGAGGGCTTCGACGTGTCGGTGCTGCACGGCGGCATGCTCGGGTGGCAGCTCGCGCAGGGGGCACCCACGCGGCCCTAGGCGGGCTGCCGTCAGCCGCCGGCGAAGGGCGGCATGACGTCGATCACCGTGCCGTCGGGGACGAGCTGCTCGCGGTCGCGCGTGGTCAGGCCGTCGACGAGGAACGAGCAGCGCATCAGCACGTCGCGGAAGTCCGCGGCCGACACGCCCTCGACCGGGCGGACCTCGGTCAGCAGGCGTCCGATGGTCGGGCGTTCGCCCGCGGGCACCTCGACGCGCTGGTCGTCGCGGCCCACGGCGGTGCGGGCGGCGGCGAAGAACCGCAGCGTCGCCGAGACGGGGGTCGAGGCGGCCTCGTCGACGGTGGGGGCGGGGTTCGTGGTCGTCATCTCAGCCTCCGATGGCGCTCATGGTGCGTTCGGGCTGGACGAAGTCCGGGTCGTCGATGCCGTGGCCCGAGGGCTTGGCCCACATGGCACCGCGCCAGGCGTCGGCCAGTTCGAGGTCGCTCGCCCCGCTGCGCAGCAGGTCGCGCAGGCCGGTCTCGCCACCACTGAAGAGGCAGCTGCGGATGCCGCCCTCGGCGGTCATGCGGGTGCGCCGGCAGTCGGCGCAGAACGGTTCGCTGACCGAGGCGATGATGCCGACCCGCCCGGTCAGGCCGGCGTCGTCGCCGCGGCCGACGGCGTCGAACAGCTCGGCGGGGGCGCCGTCACGCAGGACGTCGGCGGGGCTGAGGTCGAAGCGCGTGGCGATCAGCGAGTGGATGTCCCGAGAGGTGACGAAGGAGGCGCGGTCCCAGCTGCGGTCGGCGTCCAACGGCATCTGCTCGATGAAGCGCAGCTCGTGGCCGCCGCGCAGGGCCCAGGCGAGCAGGTCGGGCGCCTCGTGGTCGTTGATGCCCGGCAGCAGCACCGCGTTGATCTTGACCGGGGTGAGGCCTGCCGCCGCCGCGGCGTCGACCCCGGCGAGCACCTTGTCGAGGAACGGGCGACGTGAGACCTTCATGAACGTCTCGGCGTGCAGCGAGTCGAGTGACACGTTGACCCGGTCGAGGCCGGCGTCGGCGAGGGCCTGGGCGCGGTGCGCCAGGCCGATGGCGTTCGTGGTGAGCGACACCTCGGGCCGCGGGTCGATCGCGGCGACCCGTCGCACGATGTCGATCAGGTCGGCACGCAGCAGCGGCTCGCCGCCGGTGAAGCGCACCTGCCGGATGCCGAGGTCACGGACGCCGATGCCGACCAGCCGCACGATCTCGTCGGCGTCCAGCGCCTGTTCACGGGGGAGCGCCGGCAGGCCCTCGGCCGGCATGCAGTACGTGCAGCGCAGGTTGCACTTGTCGGTCAGCGAGACCCGCAGGTCGGTCGCGGTCCGACCGAAGCGGTCGAGCAGTCCGGGTGCCACGTCGTTCGTCGGCCGCGGGGGCAGCAGGGCGTCGGCGGAGGCCCGGCCGGGCATGGTGGGCAGTCCGAGCGAGACGGTCATCCGTCGAGGTTAAGCCCGCGAGGCCGAACGTGCGGTGTCCGGGGGAGGCGACCCGCGCCTCCGTTCGCTCACCGGCGCACGGCGCCCGGCGTCGGAGGCTCGCCCGACGACGTCCGCCGGGGGCGCGCGTCCGCGCATTCGGAACTAGGCTCGCTCTCATGACGCAGATACGGATCAAGGATGCCGCGGCGTTCCTCGGCGTGAGCGACGACACGGTGCGTCGCTGGATCGACCTCGGACTGCTCGAGAGCGTGAAGGACGACGCCGGGCGCGGCGTGGTCGACGGCCTCGCGCTCGCGACGCTCGCCCGGAAGAACGCCGTCCTGCCCGCCGACCCGTCCGAGGTGGGGCGCTCGGCACGCAACCGCCTGGTGGGCGTCGTCACCGAGATCACGGCGGACCGGGTCATGGCCCAGGTCGAACTGCAGTGCGGACCCCACCGCATCGTCTCGCTGATGAGCAGCGAGGCCGTCCGCGAGCTGGGCCTCGAGCCCGGCTCGGTGGCCATCGCCGTCGTCAAGGCCACGACGGTCATCATCGAGACCCCCGGCGGGAAGGCCTGACCCATGAGAAGAATCCGCTCGAACGTCACGACGCTCGCCGGAACCCTCGCGGTGGCGACGGCCCTCGCCCTGACGGGCTGCTCGGGTGCGAGCGTCGATCCGGCGACCAGCGCGACCCCGACGGCCTCCGGCTCGGCGCTCGACGGGTCGATCACCGTCTACGCCGCTGCCTCGCTCAAGACCACGTTCACCGAGCTGGCCGACGAGTTCGAGGAGGCCCACCCCGGCACGACCGTCGAGCTGACCTTCGCGGGGTCGTCCGATCTCGTCACGCAGATCACCGAGGGCGCCCCCGCGGACGTCTTCGCCTCGGCCGACGAGAAGAACATGGCCGAGCTGACCGACGCCGGTCTCGTCGACCCGTCGGCGTCCGAGGACTTCGCCACGAACGTCCTCACCATCGCCGTGCCGCCGTCGAACCCTGCCGGGGTCTCCGACTTCGCCGACCTCGCAGAACCCGACGTGAAGACCGTGATCTGCGCGGCCCAGGTGCCCTGCGGGGCGGCCACGAAGACCGTCGAGAAGGCCACCGGCGTCACGATCTCGCCGGTCAGCGAGGAGTCGTCGGTGACCGACGTGCTCGGCAAGGTCACCTCGGGCGAGGCCGACGCCGGGCTGGTCTACGTCACCGACGTCGAGGCCGCCGGCGACGCTGTCGAGGGCATCGACTTCCCCGAGGCGGACCAGGCCGTCAACACCTACCCGATCGCCCCCGTGGCCGACACGGCGAACCCGGAGGTGGCCGAGGCGTTCGTCGCCTTCGTCACCGGCGAGGTCGGGCAGGGCGTGCTGCGGTCCGCCGGCTTCGGCAGTCCGTGACCTCGACCGTCAGGCCCGGGCCCTCCGCCCGCCTCCTCCGTCGACGTCGCCGGGCGTACGCGAGCGTCCCGGCCTGGGTCGCGGTGGTCGCGGCGCTCGGTGCCGCCTTCGTGCTGCTGCCCCTCGTCGCCATGGTGTCGAGGGTCGACTGGGCCGAGTTCGTGCCGCTGGTCACGTCCGAGTCCTCGGTCGCCGCGTTCTGGCTCAGCCTCCGCACCTCGGTCGCGGCCACCCTGATCTGCGTCGTGCTGGGCGTCCCGATGGCCGTCGTGCTGGCCCGCACCGAGTTCCGCGGCCAGAAGGTCCTGCGGTCGCTCGTGCTGCTGCCGCTGGTGCTCCCGCCCGTCGTCGGGGGCATCGCGTTGCTGTACACCTTCGGGCGCCGCGGCCTGCTCGGCCAGACCTTCGACGCGCTCGGCGTCACCATCGCGTTCTCGACGACGGCGGTCGTGCTGGCCCAGACCTTCGTCGCCCTCCCCTTCCTGGTGCTGAGCCTCGAGGGCGCCCTCCGCACGGTGGGCACGCGCTACGAGGCCGTCGCCTCGACCCTGGGGGCGCGACCCACGACCGTGCTGCGGCGGGTCACCCTGCCGCTCGTGCTGCCCGCCCTCGTCTCGGGAGCCGTGCTGTCGTTCGCACGCGCCCTCGGCGAGTTCGGGGCGACGCTGACCTTCGCCGGGTCGCTGCAGGGCGTCACGCGCACCCTGCCGCTCGAGATCTACCTGCAACGCGAGACCGACCCCGACGCCGCCGTGGCGCTGTCGCTCGTGCTCGTCCTCGTGGCGGTCGTCGTCGTCGCCCTCGCCCATCAGGCCGGCCAGTCCACCGGTGCCGCCACGAGGAGGCGCGGGTCGTGACGCTCGAGTTCGCGGCGGTCGTCGAGGACCGCGGCTTCGACGTCGAGTTGACCGTCGCCGAGGGTGAGACGGTGGCCGTCCTCGGCCCGAACGGTGCGGGCAAGTCGACGCTGCTGGCGTTGATCGCGGGCCTGCTGCGACCCGACCACGGCACGGCCCGGCTGGGTGGCCACGTGCTCTTCGACGTCGACGACCGAGGGCGGGGGCCTGCGCTGCGCCCGCACGAGCGTGGCGTCTCGATGCTCGCGCAGGACGCCCTGCTCTTCCCCCACCTCAGTGCCCTCGACAACGTCGCGTTCGGCCCGCGCAGCGCTGGTGTGCCACGCCGCGAGGCCGGCCGTCGCGCGGCCGACTGGCTCGCCAGGGTCGACGCGACGGGGCTCGCCGACCGCCGCCCCGCGCAGCTCTCGGGCGGCCAGGCGCAGCGCATCGCCGTCGCTCGCGCCCTGGCGGCGGGCCCCGACCTGCTTCTGCTCGACGAGCCGATGGCCGCCCTGGACGTGTCGGTCGCTCCCGCCCTGCGACGGACCCTCCGCGACGTCCTGGCCGACCGCACGGCGATCGTCGTCACGCACGACGTCCTCGACGCCTTCACCCTGGCCGACCGGGTCGTCGTGCTCGAGGGCGGTCGGGTCGTCGACGCCGGACCCACGCACGACGTCCTCGAACGCCCGACCACGCCGTTCGCGGCCGGGCTCGCGGGCCTCGACCTGTTGACCGGCACGGCTCACGGGGGAGGCGTCCGGCTGGAGGACGGCACCCTGCTGACCGCCCGGTCCGCCGACGGGCTCCCGGCGGGTGCGGCGGCCGCGGTGGCCGTGCGGCCGAGCGCCGTCCGCGTGTCGACCGGGACCCTCTCGAGTCCGACGCCGTCCGAGAACGTCCTCGACGTCGTCGTCACGGACCTCGAGCCCCGCGGGGACGTCGTCCGGGTCCGGGCCGGCGACGTGTCGGCCGACGTCCCGCCCGGCCTGGTCGCCGGCCTCGACCTCGTGCCGGGCAGCGCCGTCCGGTTCTCGTTCGACGCCGGGGACGCCGTCGCCTACCTGGTCTGAGCGGGCCCGGGGGCCGACGAGGGGGCGGACCGTCGGCGGCCGACGACCCGACGCAGCCGGTCGACGTCGTGCCCGACGGCGTCGAGCAACCGGTCGGTGAAGCCGGGGCCGGCCCGCCAGAGCGTCACGAGCAGGATGACGAGCACGGCCGAGGCGAGCGACGCCCGCTGCAGCGCCATGCCCGGCTCGAGTTGCCGGACGAGCAGGGCGAGCGGGATCGCCAGCCACTCCACCCGCCCGGTCAGCGCGACGAACGGCACGAGCAGCAGCGCGTACCAGGGGTAGCGCGGGCTGACCGTGACGAGCGTCACGCCGATCATCACGAGCTGCCCGAGCCACGGGTCGTGTGCCGGGGTCCTCACCCACACGAGCACCGCCGTGACGCCGACGATCAGCACGGCGACCGGTGTCGTCCACGCGTCCGGCATGAAGGCCGACAGGAACACGAAGCGCGACCCGTCCTCGTAGCCCTCTTCGGTCAGGTAGCCCGGCAGGTACCCGAGCACGCCCCACCCGGTCATGGCGACGTAGGGCACGTAGAGCACGGCGAAGGTGACGACGGAGGCGCTGATCACCTTCCAGGGCTGCCCGCGCAGCAGGGCGGGTGCCGCGATCACCGGGATCAACTTGGTCGCGATCGCGGCCCCGAGCGCGATGCCGCCGCGGAGACGCCGACCGGTCGCGACGAGCAACGACGCGGCGACCACGAGCACGGCACCCAGGAGGTCGACGTGGGAGTTCGTGACGCCCTCGCCGACCACGAGCGGGCACCAGCCCCACAGCGCGGCCCAGCGGGGGTCGAGACCGCGACGGCGCAGGGTCGCCAACAGGGCCAGGGTCGTCCCCAGCACGAGCACGAAACCCATGGCCTGCAGCGGGAAGAACCCGGCGTCGGGACCGACCACCGCCGAGACCGCCCAGAAGTACAGCTCGGCCATCGGCGGGTAGATGGTCGGCACGTCGGGCCGGTTGATCAACGTGCAGACGACGTCGCCGGTCTGGCTGTCGTAGGCGCGGTGCACCTGGCGGTCGGGCTCGCCGCAGCGTTCGCCGATCGTGCCGTCGTCGCGGGTGAACGGCGTCGACTCGGGGAAGATCCACGCCGGTCTCAGGTCGCGCAACTCGCCCGCGTCGGGCGTGTACTCGTACGGCGAGACGCCGGCGGTCTGCACGATGCCGTCCCAGGCGTAGCGCGCCGGGTCGGTGCTCGTGTTGGGCACGCCGGTCAGACCCGCCCCGCCGACCAGGGCCGTGCCCGCCACGACGAGAGCGGTGACGTGTCGCACGGGCACCCGGCGCAGCAGCACCACCGCCAGGGCGAACAGCGCCCAGCACACGGCGGTCCAGACGACGAAGTCGGTCCGCAGTTCTTTCATGAGGAACCCGACGTTCACGACTCCCCAGGCGATCGCCCCGGCCAATCCGAGGACGGCCACGGCCGCGAACACAGTACGCACGCCCCCAGTCTGGCCGAATCGGCCCTGGGAGTCGTGCACATCGGAGATGATGAGCCACATGAGACGACCGACACCATGAGGCGCCTGCTGTACGAGGCGCGCCGCGCCGCCTCGTCGCCGAACCGCAACGCCCGGTCGGCGACCGTCTTCGGTCGCCTCCTCGGCGCCGCGTTCGTCATCTGCCTGCTGACCGGGCTCTACAGCCACTTCCTGCAGGAACCGCTCGACGGGATGCGGTTCCCGACGAGCCCCGTCTGGCTCTACCAGGTGAGCCAGGGCATCCACATCACCGCCGGGATCGCCTGCATCCCCCTGCTGCTGGCGAAGCTGCACTCGGTGTTCCCGCAGCTCTTCCAGCACCCGCCGATCAAGCACCCGGTCGACGTGCTCGAGCGCGCCTCCATCGCCCTGTTCGTCGCGGCGACGATCCTGCAGCTCGTCACCGGCCTGCTGAACACGTACCAGTACTACCCGTGGCCGTTCCCGTTCAAGCAGGTGCACTTCGCCCTGTCGTTCGTCATCATCGGCTCGCTCGCCGTCCACATCGCGGTGAAGCTGCCGCTGATCACCCGCTACTGGCGGGCGCGTGACAGCTACGACGCCGAGGGGCGTTTCGTCGAGCCGTCGGCCGAGCTCGACGAGGCCCGCGCCGCGTTCGTGGGCGAGACCGAGGCGACCGCCGAGCTCGCCCGCTTCCGTGCCGTGCGCGACGCCGACGGGACGCGACGCGACCGTGATCCGCACGCCGCACCTCCTGCTCCCGCCCGGGGCCTCACCGGCCGCGTGACGCGCTGGATCGACTCCGCGCACGAGGTCGACCGCGAGCCGGGTCGCGCCCGGGTGTCGCGCCGCGGCTTCTTCACCGCCGCCGGCGTCGCCACCGGGGGAGTCGTCGCGCTCACGGCCGGGCAGTCCTTCGCCCCTTTGTCGCCGCTCAACGCCTTCGCTCCGCGGCAGCGCGGGCTCGGACCGAACGACCTGCCGATCAACCGCACGGCCGCCGCGGCCCAGGTGCTCGAGACGGCCATGGACCCCGACTGGCGGCTCGACGTCGTCGTCGGCGGCGTCGCGACCTCGTTCACGCTCGACACCCTGCGCGGGTTCGACGGGGCCGACGAGCGCCTGCCGATCGCCTGCGTCGAGGGCTGGAGCCAGACCGGCGCCTGGCGCGGGGTCCGCCTCGTCGACCTGCTGGCCGCCGCCGGAGCCCCGACCGACCACCGTCTGCGGCTCACCAGCCTCGAGAAGAAGGGTGGCTACCGCGTGACCGAGATGGGCCCCGAGTACGCCTCCGACCCGCGCACCCTCGTCGCCCTCGAGCTGAACGGCGAGCCGCTCAGCATCGACCACGGCTACCCGGCGCGCATGATCGCCCCGGGGCGCCCCGGCGTGCTGCAGACCAAGTGGCTCAGCTCGATCGAGGTGCTCTCGTGACCGCGCGCGTCCCCTCGGCCGCGTCGAGCGCAGGAGGCGCGGGCACGTCGCGCACCGTCCGCGTCGTGCGGGGGGTGCTGATCGCCCTCGGCATCGCCCTGATCGGCCTCGGCGGCTGGGTGCTCACCGACACGGTCAACCCGAACCGGTACGGCGGCCTGCTGCTCTGGCTGGTCGGCTCGGTCGTCGTCCACGACGCCGTGCTCGCCCCCGTCGTGGCCGTCGTCTCGCTGGTCGTGCGACGGACCGGGCGTCGTGTCCGACCCGCGGTCCTCTGGATCGTGCAGGGCGCGGTCGTCGTCGGGGCGATCTTCTCGCTGATCGTGGTGCCCGAGATCGTCGCGAAGGCGAAGGGCCCGAAGAACGACACGGTGCTGCCGTTCGACTACGGCCTGCGCCTGGCCGTGCTCTGGCTCGTGATCGCGGCGGTGGCCGCCGGCCTCGTGGCGCTCTACCTGGCGCGCAGGCGGCAGAAGGTGCGTCCGTCGACCGACCAGGTCTGAGCGACTCGCAGGCCCGACCGCTGCGCGTGGCGGTGCAGGGCCTCGCGGCCGACCTCGGCCCAGGGGAAGGTCGCGCTGGCGTGACCCTGGTCGTCGACCACGTGGGCCTCGTAGCTGTCGTCGAGCGACGCCTCGGGGGCGGTCTCGACGACGATCGAGCCGGTCGCCGTGAGGATCTCGGCGCAGCGGGTCAGCAGCGCCGTCGGGTCGCCGCCGATGCCGACGTTGCCGTCGAGCAGCAGGGCGAGGTTCCACTGGCCCTCGCGGGGCAGCGGGTCGAAGACCGAACCGCCGGCCACGGGCAGGCCGGCCTCGCGGGCCATCGCGACGGCCGTGGGCGAGACGTCCAGGCCGAGCACGGTCAGGCCGCGGTCGACGGCGGCACGCACCATGCGGGCGGGCCCGCAGCCGATGTCGAGCACCGGGCCGGTCTCGTCGTCGAGGGTCGTGAGGTCGGCGGCGTCGGCGTCGGCGCTCCAGCGCGCGACGTCGAACGCTTCGTCGGCGTCGCCCGCGGCAGGGGGCGACGCCGGGCGTCCGGCACCGCCGGTCACGCGGACGAGTTGCAGGAGTCCCTCGTGACGCAGGGCGCGGGCGTACGGCTCCGCGCCTCCTGATCCGAAGGTGGCGGGTCGGTCGGGGGCGATGGTCACGAGGTGACCCCTTCTGTGGCGGGATCGGTCGTGCGGGCGACGCCGTTCGTGGTGGTGGTGGTGGTGGCAGTGGCCTCGGCGTGCCGCAGGGCCGCCGCGAACCGGCTGTCGGGGGCGGTGGCCGCGACGAGGCGGGCGTCGTCGATGGTGTCGACGTCGACGAGTTCGGGCAGCATGCGCACGCTGAGGCCGGCGTCGGCGAGCCGACGGAGCTGGTGGGCGCCCGTGTCGTCCCGCGACATCGGCACGCCGCGCAGCAGGTCGCCGGTCGGTCGGGCGAGGCCCAGGGCCCAGAATCCGCCGTCGTTCGCCGGCCCGAACCAGGCGTCGACGTCGTCGGTCCACGCGCCGAAGACGGGTGCGAGGGCCTCGACCGTCACCTGGGGGGTGTCCATGCCGATCAGCACGGTCTTCCCGTCGACCTCGTCGAAGAGGGCGCCGAGGCGTGCGTCGAGGTCGCCACCGATCTGAGGGATCACATCGAAGTCTTCGGAGCCGACGGGCCTCCGGTTGCCGTCGAACAGCAACACGCGCCGCGTGGCCGGCAGGCGGCGGGCCACGTCGAGGGTGTCCTGGACGGCGGCGGCGGCCACGTCGGCGGCCTGCTCGAGGCTGAGCGGGGGGTGCAGGCGCGTCTTGACCTTGCCCGGGATCGTCTCCTTCGCGATCACCACGAGGGTCGTCATCGGCCGACCTCCCGCAGCAGGCGGGACATGTCCTTGATCGCGACGGACGTGCCGCGGATGGTGCCGGTCACCTTGCTGCGGCCGACCCGGGGCGAGTACGGGGCGTCCTGCTCGACGATGCGCCAGCCGGCCTCGCTGGCGCGCAGCACCATCTCGAGCGGGTAGCCGCTGCGGCGGTCCTTCAGGTCGAGGTCGAGCAGTGCCCGGCGCCGGGCCACGCGCATGGGGCCGAGGTCGTGCAGGGCGACGCCGCTGGCGCGCCGCATGAGGTGCGAGAGGGCGAGGTTGGCGAGGCGGGCGTGCACCGGCCAGGCGCCCCGGGTGGTCGGGCGTCGGCGGCCGAGGACGAGATCGGCGTCACCGGCCATCACGGGGGCGGCGAGGGCGACGAGGTCGGCGGGGTCCATCGACGCGTCGGCGTCGCAGAACGCGACGTAGTCGGCCGTGGCGGCCTCGAGACCGGCGTGGGCGGCGCTGCCGAAGCCGCGCCGCGCCTCCTGCACCACGGTCGCGCCGTGCTCGGCGGCGACGCGGGCGGAGTCGTCGGTCGAGCCGTTGTCGACGACGATCGCGTGCCAGCCCTCGGGCAGGCGGCCGAGGACCCAGGGCAACGCGCCTTCTTCGTCGAGACAGGGAAGCACGACGTCGACTCGGGGGCTGCTCATCCTCTCGACTGTACGGATGCGATCCCATGAAGGTGATGGGAGCGGGCGGTGCGCACCCGAACGGGGGGGCGGCCCCGCCCGCCTAGCGGACGACCGCGGCGCGCAGCGGGGCCGTGGCGAACTCGTGCATGCCCTGCTCGAAGGTCACGCTCGGTCGCCAGCCCAGCTCGCCCTGCAACCGGGCCGACGACGCGGTGACGTGCCGCACGTCGCCCGCACGGTACTCGCCCGTGACGACGGGCACGGGACCACCGGCCTCGCGGGCCAGGGCCTCGGCCATCTCGCCGATGGTGTGCACCGTGCCGCTGCCGACGTTGAACGCTCGGAACGTGTCGGTCGGCTGATGGGCCGTCCACTCGAGGGCCGCGAGGTTGGCGGACGCGATGTCGCGGACGTGGACGAAGTCGCGCCGCTGGGCACCGTCCTCGAAGACGCGCGGTGCCTCGCCGCGTTCGAGCGCCGAGCGGAAGAGCGAGGCCACGCCGGCGTAGGGCGTGTTCTGCGGCATGCCCGGACCGTAGACGTTGTGGTAGCGCAGGGCGGCGGCCCGACCGCCGGTGCTGCGTGCCCACGAGGTCGACAGGTGTTCCTGGGTCAGCTTCGTGATGGCGTAGACGTTGCGGGGGTCGAGCGGGGCCTCCTCGCCGATCAGCTGCGGCTCGAGCAGCTCACCCGCCTCGTCACGCGGGTCGAAGACGCCGGCGTCGAGGTCGGCGATCCGGCGGGGGGCCGGGCGCTCGGTCGCGCCGGACGAGGTGCGGTAGCTGCCCTCGCCGTAGACGACCATCGACGAGGCCACGACGAGGCGGTCGACGCCGGCGCGGTCCATCGCCGCGAGCACGACGGCCGTGCCGAGCTCGTTCGACGAGACGTAGTCGGGCGCGTCCTGGAAGTCCACGCCGAGCCCGACCTTGGCCGCCTGGTGGCAGACCGCGTCGACGCCCACGAGTGCCCGGTCGACGGTCTCGGCGTCCCGCACGTCACCGTGCACGAAGTCGACGCGCGGGTCGACCGTCGGCTCGCCGCCGTGCACGTCGGGCCGCAGCGAGTCGAGCACGCGCACCCGCCAGCCGCCCTCGAGCGCGAGGTCGACGATCGCCGACCCGATGAAGCCGGCCCCGCCGGTGACGAGCAGCAGGCCGGGACCGTCGGCGGACGCAGCGGGGGCAGCTGACGAGGAGGCGCGGGCCGCGTTCACAGCGCGGCCTTCCGAGCCGAGACGGGCCGCGAGAGCACCTCGGCCACCGCCTCGGGCGGCATCAGCTCGCGCGGCGAGTAGTCGTCGGGCATCGCGGCGACGATCGACTCGATGGCCGCGACGATGCGCGGCTGGGCGGCCGCGAGCCGTTCGAAGACGAGCGAGGCGCTCACCGCGTCGGCGTCGGGCGCGTCGCCCTCGGCCGGGGCCAGACCGGCGTCGCTGTCGGTCACGTACGAGAGGTTGACGGCTCCCATGCCGAGTTCGAGGGTGAGCGGGATCTCGGGGTACATCGTCATGTTGACCGTGTGCGCCCCCGCGGCACGGAACCAGAGGGACTCGGCCCTGGTCGAGAACCGCGGACCCTGGATCACGACGCAGGTGCCGGTCGGGGCGAACGGCTCGCCCTGCTCCTCGAGGGCCGCGATCGCGGCGGCCCGGAGCACGGGGTCGAACGGGTCGGCGGCGATCAGGTGCTGCACGTGCCCCTCGACGTCGAAGAACGTGTCGCGGCGTCCCCAGGTGCGGTCGATGAACTGGTCGGTGACGACCATCGTGCCCGGGGCGACGTCGGGGCTGACCCCGCCGACCGCCGAGGACGACACGATGGCCTTCGCGCCGAGCGACGCGAGCGCCCACACGTTGGCCCGGTAGTCGATCAGGTGCGGCGCGACCGCGTGGCCCGCGCCGTGCCGGGTGAGGAACGCCACCCGCTTGCCGCCCAGCTCGCCGATCGTCACCTCGCTCGAGGTCGGGCCGTAGGGGGTCTCGACGACGTGCCGGGTCGCCTCGCCCTCGGCGAAGAGCGAGTAAAGGCCCGATCCGCCGATGACGGCGACGTCGACGGGCGGCGGCCCCGAGGAGGCGCGGGTGGGCTGAGGGACGTCGGTCTCGGTCGCGGGGTCGGTCACCCCCGATACGCTACTGACCATCGCCCGAGAGGAACCGCGTGCGCACCATCGAGACCCACCTCGCCGAGGTCACGGCCGTCGTCGAGGCCGCCGTGCGGGCCCGGCC
>Ga0265780_10001271_pt1 | contig 36201 bp, 41 predicted proteins | sample P1T30metagenome_FD_192432 | JGI IMG/M metagenome (GOLD analysis project Ga0265780, IMG submission 192432) | Plant litter microbial communities from East Loma Ridge, Irvine, California - P1 T30 | ecosystem: Environmental > Terrestrial > Plant litter > Unclassified | place: USA: California...
CTCTCTAAACACGCATACTTACAAGTACGTGACGTAGTCGACATCGATGTCAATGCGCGGGTAACAATCAAGGGCCAAATTAGCTCTGGAGACTGGCTACGGATCTACGAGCTCCACCTAAATCATGACTCCCAGTATCTTCGATCGGCACTGTCTGAGCAAGTGTCACTCCAGAACATGGTTGGCAATTTCCCTATGGTTCGACGGCTCACGGACTCTGATGCTCAAACCAAGAAGCTAGAGTCAGGTAGACGGAGCCCCGTCAAGAAATATTGCGACGTCTTCGGTGGCAACGCCCATTATGCACAACAGAATCCAACGAATTATGGCACACAACAGGGAGCTCCAATCGCGTATTCTGGTAATCAGGCACAGTCAGCCGATCACCACCACAGAGACATGTTCAGTTCAGACGCGCGAAAGACTAAGAGCTATTCCAACAACGCTTTCACAGGCCAAGAAAATCGAACCACAGATGACGACAGCACCAGATACGCGCCGCTTTGTGCAGGACAGCAGTCAAATCCAGGAGGCTCGAGAGGATTCCCACAGCAAGATCAACGTCAAGAAAGAGAGGCATCCTATCGATATGGCAGCCGTGACCGATCCCGTTCGCCCACACGAGCACGTGAGGACCATTACTACGGAGATCATCGAGGCAGATCACCTCACGCCCGGCATTAAAATGCCACATATGATGGGCGATACGATTGTCGCGAGACCAGCCACCCAAATCACGAACGCGTGGACACAGGCCTTCACTATGGTCGAGGCCATGTTGAGATCGATCACCCGTCCGATATTCATGGGTCGGGCAATTATCGTGACCAACACTTTCAAGGCATCCAAGGTCGCAATGTTTCCGGAGCAGAGCCTAGGCACAGTAACGGCACGCACGTGAATTCGAACGTCCAAGACCAGCCATCAACGAGGAATTGTGGCCTCGTCGCCGGCGGCACGAGACAAATTACTACGACTTTGATTGAAGCGTTACATGGATTGACCGCCCATCCGCTATTCGAGAACTTGAACCAGAACTTAACAAATTCTGGCTGATCTCTCCTCTCCGGTTGATGGAGATAGAGGTCACTGTTCGTGATTGGGCTGGGCGAGTCCAAGGAACGGTTGGCTTTTAGATTTGGCGGCGTTGGCTAAGGCAGTTGAATTGTATGTAGTGCCTCAGCGACCAGTGACTTCGATGAGTAGGCTACAATTCAGCTGTGTATGTAGGCGTTCTTGAAATATAATTTGTTGCATTACATCATCAAGCATTTGCTATGATCAAACCTCTTTGCGTATAGCAAACATGCCGTCCTATATAAATAGGACAGATCTCATATTTGGGAAACTGAGTCTTGTCCAACGGGGTATAAGCCCGCTGTTCACGAGGACACGTACACAGGAGTTCTATTGAGCCTAGCACTATTCGACGAACACGGCCTGGAATCTCTGAAGAATGACGATACTTCCGTTAGCCGTTGGTATGCGAAGACGTACCCTTCTGTCTTCGTCTTGAATTTCTCCCAAGATCGCATATCTGAAATGCCTAAGGACGAGTGTCTCGAATCCTAAACGCTTACATCTCTAGGCGCACGCTCGGTTGTGCTCGCACAATTTCCTAGGATTCACTCACACCCAGGGTTGCATACATCGTGTAATTCTCAAGTCGCGTCGCTGTGCAGAAACACCGCTGGCCTGCAATGGACGACTCGTATATTAAAATCAGTCTCTCATTCTTCTCTACAAGCCTACCTCGAGACCAGAAGAACTCACTCAACCAGTTGAAAGTTGTTCGAATTTATAAAGGCAGCCCTCTACCTATAGTCAACTTCGCAAACGCTCTCGTTGTCAGCATGGTCTATTCCGCACTATCACCGCTTGCCAATGATTTTACAGTGGCTCCTATATCACCCTACATGAGCCCTCAACAGATCAAAGATCAGATGGCGTCCTTCCCTGTGGTTGAACCCCATCAGACCAATCTCTTAGCTCACTGTCTCCACCTACAGGCGCGACCATTTGCATCAGTCCCAGCAGAGGAGGCTCTTCGAGATGCTATAATCGTTGGTCTTGATGCAGAATGGTACGAGTTCGACTCATCTCATATCACTGAGCTCGGTGTTTCCATCATTACACCAGAATTGTTTGACAAGACGTTGGCTGGGACCTGGTGCGCGCCCTGGGATATCTTAAAATGCATGGTAAACTACCATGTCTGCATCAAGGATAACATCCACATGGTCAATTCTGAGCTCTGTCCTGGCTATCCGGATAAGTTCCAATTTGGCTCTACAACATTTGTCTCGATGAAGGAAGCGCAAACGTTGCTACGCCATGCCTTCCTCAGATACGATGCGAGTGGACGACCTCGGCCAATTATCTTTGTTGGACATGCAGTCGACAACGATATCGAGATCATCAAAGACCGCTTCGACTTTGATATCCAGGCATTGGGTGTTGTTGTGGCTACGATCGATACTCAAATCCTCGCTGCCGAGTCCGGACACGTGAGTAGAAAGCTGAGAATCAGTCTTCGCGATCTCCTCTGCCGATACGACATCGACGAGGAATTTCTCCACAACGCCGGAAACGACACAGTGTGCACGATGATCGCGGCCGTTCTTATGGCTTACCAGTCTTCCACGGCCGGACACTCGGCTTACTACAAAGAATTGAAGCGATATATTCACTCCAATGCTGAGACGCGACTCATCGAGTTCCCTCAGTTTGGAATCCGGGTCTTTTGTAGGAACTGTCTCAGCAACAAGCATTTTGCCAAAGACTGTCCGGAATCGGTATTTTGCCGTACCTGCTTAGGCGATCCTTCTCGAGACAAGGCTGTGGGGTATAGTCATCGAACATGGCAGTGCCTTGAACACTACAAGGAGGCAGCCAAGGCTGCGCGTGTGTCTGCGCAACAGGCACAGGCTGGGCGCGGGTCTGAACAACAGGAAGAGGTCACTGTACCTCTCAAATACCCGATTCCTTGTTCTTTGTGCATAGAGTCGACGGATCCGGACCGATATGCGCTTGAGTACGCGTATGGTCATCTGGAGGAGGACTGCGATCATCAGCAGTGGTAAACGCAGCATAGACAGTAAGTCTTGAGCGGGGCATCAACACCGAAATACACGTCATTTTTCCCAGTCTTTTCTGCAAAATTCATTTATAACAGTGTTCATAGTGACTGGTCAGGTGTAATCAGGCTCTACGGCTGAAAATTGTCGTCCCCCGTGTCGGTTTCGTGATCATAGTACAGGAAACCCTACCTTTAAATAAGTCCGGCTATATTTAGTGAATCTCTAATGCATTCTCCCGGACTCTTTCACACACTCGCTCCCATGCCTCGTGGTCGCCGCCATTCTCAAAGTGGTCCAAATTCCTCTGCATGTCACAGTAAATCCATCCGTAATCTGGCCCCACATGCTTATAGTCAAACATACGCCTTCCCGGGTATTGATTACGCAACGTTTTAAACCGCGGAGCGAATTTAGGATAGTAGTCTTGCACAGGTTTAGGTCGCATTCGTTCCGCATGCGAGTCTCCCACATCGAAGACCTTGAGCGACGTCATCTGGGCTGAGGCGATGCTGATGAAGAAATCTCTCCAGCGGATGTTACGCCCCGTTTTCCATCCAGATCCGGAGTAGCAAAAGTCGAGGTGCAGAGTCTCGAGGGTGTCGCCATGAGCGGTGATGAATGCTGCAAGTGACTGGCTAATGAAGACATACTTCAACTCCAATGTTTGTAATTGCGGCATATGCGTCTCGCGGAGTCGCAGCGCGCTGATCCCAGGATCTCCATGGATCGCTGTCGGGCCATCGTCTGTGGCGGCAAAACTGAAATGCGTGACATTTTTCAGATGGTCGAAGATATAAGGATCGAGCTCCGACATGAATTCAAAGTATCCGGGTGCGGTGTTGATCTTCCAGCCAACTCCATTGTCGCCTTCACGAATAGAGATTGAAAAGCAAGAAAGTCCTTTCAACAATTCCTGGAATGCTGTCGTACTCCACGCGGTGCACTTCTGCGTCAGTACATTCCTTAGCTCCAGACTTTTGATGCAAGATGGCGGATTACGTGCCAACGCTTCGTAGGAGTGCAAGGCCAAGACCCGAATCCCAGTATTCGGATCCAGAGCTTGAAGCTGCTCTGTCGAATTGTAATCATCTCCGTGCATTTCTTCGTCCGTTGATGGATACTTTGTCCAAGCAAATTGCACGGTGACACGTTCGAGATTCGGCAGCCTCGTAAGATTTGAAAGAACTTCCTCCACGGGCTGTGGTAGACCCGATCCCGGTTCCGATGTAGCTCCGTCATTTTCGACCTGCTCCAATCCAGGCATGACCATTACTCCGACATAGTGAAGGGTCCGTACTTTCTGTGCATGGTCGCTATGAAGGATTCTGAGCACAGCAGAACCACTCTTTTCCTCGTTGTACATCGTGATGCTTTTGAACAAGTAAGGAATGCAAAGGCTTCGGAACAGCTTGCATACTTTACTCAACCTCAGAAGATCTGGAGAAACAGAGAAGAATGAGTAGTTTAATGGTTCATCGAGGTGCTCAATGATATCCAGTTTGAGCTCGGCGGACAAAGAGAGCAGCGTTGCCATGGTTCCTCAAAACCGGTCAAGTCAAGGTATGGATAGAATTTGGAGTCATGCAGTATGACGACAATTGAATTCTATGATGGGTGCGAGCTGCGATGCGATGGGAGGGAGGTAGGTACGAAGTACATGGCCGACGAACATCGAGCAGGCAGCCGCGAGCAGGCAGCAGCATTGGATGCCTGACGTGAATCACGGCATTGCCCGTTAAACGGTCCTACCTTATTCTTTCGTAGGAAACCAGGGGATTCAAAAGCGTTACTAATTTCTCGCAGCGACGACTGGAAAGATATGAAGCGTTGTGCGGTTCACCAACCTTCTGGCTCGCTTTGTCAATGGCTTTGAATGACGTCATCCCCACTACCGCCATATCACCACTCGATCCGGAGTAGAGATAAAGCAATCAGAAGTACCTCGGGCCATACATGTTCTAATACCATCAGGCTGACTACTATAATTTTCCTACCAAACTTTCAGGTCTGCCAGGAAGTTCACGTTGCTCGAGCAGTACAGTTTAAATACCCAGCTCTCTATCATAGCCCTGAACTGCAAACCTAGTCCGTAAGTCAGACACAGATACGCATCTTTCACCGCATACTCACCGCCCTTCCTAGCCCTAACATCCACCCTCCAAACCGTCCGCGCACAACCAAGCAGCAACTCCAGCATCGCAACACTCCTGTCGGCGCAATCCCCCGCGCCCATTAAAAATGGATGAAAATCCTCTCTTCAAAACCCTTACTCTCTCAGCATCTTCAACTGATTTCCTTGGTATCCACCTCTCAGGCCTGAACTTGCTGGCGTACTTTTAACAAATCACAACGTCCACGATGAAAGTCCTTATAGTGACGATAGAGTATACAAATATCACCTTACTGGCGTGGCTTAGGTGCAAGTTAGCAGATTAGAGTCATATCTGAAGTGAGCATCGGTGAGTCGCTGACACCAACACAGATGAAATCATTCATGCTAGATGACCAATCCTTCTCCTATAATCTATATTACATCTGTACTGCAGCTGCTGTTGTCTTAAGATCTCTGTCCGGTGTTACATTGAGTAACTGCTCCTGGTATTGAAATAGACCTTCGAAATTATCATCATCGAAGACCTTCTCGTCACATGCCGCAGTGTTGTCCCAGCACGGCTATGGCGCGGACCACTAGTCGAGCTGAAGTAAAGCACTCGCACCTACTCAGATAACTGAGCAGCTGGCTAGCCCTGAGAAAATAGCTGGAAGCGGTTGAGCATACGCGTGCGCATCAGTATAGGTGCTGTAGATGAAACAACGCCTGCGGGCTCTTCTCCACGTCGCCCAAACCTATCTTTGGATCCCTGTACATGGCGTGAAGCAAGCTGGATTTGCTTTTGTTAAGTATCAGTATCAGTCGTACGTGGAATCCTTGTCGCCCTGGAGCGAGACACTTGCCCGTGCTCAGAAACGATCCTAAACAAGGCAGCGAAGATCTTTGGAGAATAAGTGCGAGTAGCTTCTTTCAAATTGCCTCTGCAGTGTGCGCAGGCCAAGCTGAACCAAGGTCTATGAAGGATGGAGGCTGCATTGTCTGAGATCAACGAATGTAAAGTGGTTCTACCGACACGGTCTTGCGGCAGTTGATAATGGCGCCCTCAGCTTTTCTCCTTCTTTTCGAAATCTCGCATGTCTTCCTTGGTCGGTCTCATAAAAACGCCTTCCCAATGACTCAACAAATCCTCAAAGCTCCCGCCCTTGAAGTTGCCAGCGCGCTTTTGGATGAGACGCACCCAAAGACCAGTAAGTTTTCCCTCCTTATTATAGGGTTTCAGCTCCGCCCAGTCAGCGCACAAGTTCAACACTCTGATCCCGGTTGGCTGGTTGATGGCGAACCACTCCCTGTGCTCGCGGTCGCAACCCCCGCAAATGTATTTCTTGCGCCGATGGGAAAGGAACATCATAACGAGTGACTCATTGCGCTTCATGTTTGGCCCTTCTCGATGATAGAAAGCTTCAACGGGATTTTGCATTTTTTGCGCTCTTGTGGATACGTATGTCGAGGTCTCGCGTTGTGTAGCCGACCTTCGCAAGGCCTTCGCGACTGAGATCTTGGGCTAAGTAGACGACCCCGCTGGTCTCTTTTTTTGTGAGTTGTAGTGTGATCTCGCTGGATATGCTTTTGTGCATGTCCTCTACGGTGCTCTCGATTTTTCGTCCTTGTGTCAACGATCTCGTGGGGTGTACAGTTAATCGATTTAATTTTTCACAAAGGGCGCTCGTTTCGCTCTCTTTGACGACGAATTCCACGTTGATTTCCAGTGAGATACTGACAGGATGTTCCCTTGGCGACCTCTGCGCACTTCCCGGGACCGTTGGCATGGACTGGTTGGGTTGAGGTCTTTAGTCCTCGAATTCGGAGTGAAAGTAGGGAATGTCATTCTCTTCCTCCTCGACCGCCGAACGAGGTTGATTTGGCTTTCCTTTCGACGTCCTCGTCCCAGCAACGGGCTGCTCCACGACCGAGTCACGACGAGATTCGCGAAGCTTGCGCGGGGGCATCGTGCGACGTTATCAGTGTCGAACAGACACGATAGGGTGAAGAGAATCGTGGCTGCTGAAGATTAGGTCGGCGGAAAGGGTTCGGGTACAAATACTTACTTCGGATGGGAACAGATGATGGACGCTCTGTGCGGAAGAGCAGGAGCATCAACGAGCAGGCTATCTCCCTTATATCTCAGGCAAACAGCTCGGGAAATATCGATGCCACTAGACTGAAGCCTCAAGTGTCAGCCATGACAGCGCAGAGACCGGAACGGCGCATGCGTATTGCTGCCCGGACTCTCGCGCATATCCCGTTCGTCCCTATGCTGTCTCGTATCCACCACAGTCCAAGCCCAACTCCACTGCCATTCTGCGAGATCCCTACTCCATGACGATATGAATGCCCTCACCGGACATTTCATGACGATATAGTTGGCTGCGACGCAGCTACCCGCGATATCATCTCCCATGACCGCGCACTCGGAGCGCGCTAAGCCTACCAGGCGACACCGGAAAATCACTCTGCAGTATCCACGCACTCTTGAGTTGAAGCTGAAAATCATACTGGGCAAAAGAATGGGGCACTGAGTCTAGTAGCTACACAGTTAGTGGTACATCCAGGTGATTTGAGTGGTACCGTGTCCTGATAGTGGTGTTTGATGCCAGCCACCAATACAGCTGAAAGGCCATGATGCCGGAACACTGCCAATCAGTCAGCATGCGCGGCAACGGGAAGAGTGCAAGATCCACTGCGATGCAGGCGAACGCGCAGTTTCGCGACAAACAAATAGTGAAGAAAGAGTAACTAAATAGTTCACAGAGGGACAGGTGGCAAGTTTTATGCAAATCACATCGCTGTGACCAAAGAGGACATTCAGAATTAGGAAAAGCAACAAGAATACTTAGGCATAGGTCTCCTCTCGACCAGCCGTATCGAGCGCAAAGACTCGCGAATGACGGTGATACCAGGACCCAGTGGTGGCTTGTCGCTTCAGTCATACTCACCATCTCCATGCGATTCCCAGTAATGGCTCTCCAGTGCTTCATCACGTCCGCACATCTCATAGCCGTACAGAGTGAGCTTCCTGAAGTTGCCATGTCGCCGGAAGCAATACAGGCAAAGCGAGTTTTCCCTCCACTCATCCCCATGCACCTTCTTGTAAATGGAAACATCCGTGTCGACAAGGTGTAGAGGCTGCGCATACGCGGGGATGCCATCGTACTCTGGACTGGAATCGCGTTCGATTAAGGATGATCTGCGTGTTGCTGGTTGGACCGGTGTCCGGATTGCGGAACACACACCTTGCGGATCGACAACTTCGGGTCTGAAGGACGAAAGCTCTGGGGACACAACATCCTTGAAGGAGCTGATTCGGTCGAGTAGTGCAGGGTTTCTTTCAGTAAATGCCGATTCCCTTAGCAGTGATCTGTTGTCGCTACCAATGCGGTTACGCCATGTTAAACTTCCCAAAGGCTGTGATATATGGCTAGTCCGGAACGCTGGCAGGGTCATTGTTCGCGTCTTCTTTGCTAGCAAGTGCGACGAAGCATCTGGGCTGCGAGCTCGTTTCTCGGCTAGATCTCCAGTCAGCACAGGTCGCGAAATTGGGCAAGGCGACAGTACAACTACGACTTCCTGCGACACTGGGTGTTCTCGGATGAGTCTCAGAGACTGAGGTCGCATCTGTCAAAGCGGCAGAGAGTGCCGATGTTGGAGGTTCGGTTGGCGAAGGTGTTGCTGATATGTCCGAGTCAACATCGCAGAAGATGGGTGGTGACTCTGTCCTGCCGATGCCATTTGAAAGCGGGAAATACGTGTCAGAAGCGGTTGGTCCTGAGAGATGTAGACTGTGAATGGCAGAGCTAAGTTGTGGATCGCCATGCATCATATCAGATGTTATCAAACCAGTCGCTCCAGAATTTGCCACTCCAGGCGTGTTTGGATCAAGTGGACTTATGTTCGCAGAGCTTTCGCCAGACGACGAGGGCGACGAATCAGGACAGCGAGTTTCGAGGGCCAAATCCGGTCTCAGGACATGGGGCGAACCATCGTGCGTGAACAATGAAGTTCCGGAAAGGCGTATCTCATCTGCTGCGCGCAACTGCCTGCGAGCTTCTTGTGCGATGGGCGCACCGCCAACCTATACTGATGGCACCCGTGCGCTTCCGTTCGAGCTGGCAATCGAGCGCGGCGTTCCCTGAGCGCTGGGTTGTTCATGACATATAGCCAACGTGCTTGAGCCATTGATCTCCTCGAGAAGTTGTTGGAGGAAGGAACTGGATGGTACGAGATTTTTGAGGGACGAGTCGCTCGGTTGGCGAGTAGGAGTAGACATGCCGTCATATAATGCTCAAGTGATGCGCGCGGGTAAGCGATGCAGAATAGCCGATGCAGTAAAACAATTTGTGTAGTGCTGTGGAGGAGAGGGAGAGGAAGGGTGAAGGAAGACGTGACAGAGGAGAAGGCTGGCGGCCATAGCGGGGTTCGTGGCTGCTCATGAGGGAACAGCGCTGAAGACATGCTATCTTTGAGAACAGGGAAGGAACGACACGTGGGACAAAGACAAGGGCACAAAAGAGGAAAGAACATGACACTTCCATAACACGCAACCGTATTCATAATCATGAGTTAGGTTTAGCAGTGAGATGCCTGTAGCTCTCACCTGGTATGGTATACTACGTGCCTCGTTCTATGATGCGGAGGCTTATCCGTTGCGCCATTTCGTGTCGTGTGAAACTCGTGATGCTCATTGCTCGGACATTTCGGTGTCCTCGGGCTTCGCCAGGCCGTGCTCCTTCAACAGAGCATCGATCTCATCTGCGCTCCAGAGGTGGTGGTAGATGTTGCCTGCCTTGGTCTTTCCCACTGTCGCAAACTCGACTGCAGGATGTTAGTACTCGTCACGTGATTGGCAGGGAAAGCAAACGTACTCTTCTCGCTGCTAAGCTTAGTCGAGTCCATGGTCTTGCTGAGCACCTTGACCGCCAAGCCACATGCCTCCTTCAGGTCGCACTCCTCCTTGTAGTCCTGCTTCAACAAGCTCTGTGCCGAGGCGTTGTTTGCGCCAACGCTCGTCGCCTTCCAGCCGCCGTAGTTGCCACTCGGGTTGCTCTGGTACAGCTGGAACTGGCGCTGGGGGTCCCAGCCGGCGTAGATGAACGACACTCCGAACGGCCGGAGGCCACCGTGCTGCGTGTAGCCCTGCTTAAGATCGCAGAGACGGCGCACGAGCTGCTCGCAGGGAATGTCTTGGTTGTATGTGAGGAGGTAGCGCTGGGCGGCTTGACGGGCGTAGTTGATGAGGATGTTGGCATCGGCCGTCATGCCTGCTACGGCGCAGATCATGTTGCTGGGAGAGAATTAGCATACGACTATCGTCACAAGGTGGTGACGCACTCGTTCAGGATGTACAGCTTCTCGGCGGATGTGTCCTGCTCCAACAGCTTGCTGGTGACCTTCCTCTCAGCGGCAAGAACAATGCCGTCCTGCGCCAATATCCCTAATGCGGTTCCGGCGTGCGAGATGGCTTCCAGGGCATATTCGACTTGGTAGAGACGGCCTTCGGGCGAGAAGATGGTCGTCTGCTTGCTGTTAGCTGTGATGCCATTGGGCGTGGACGCCAGACGTCGGACATACCCGGGAATCGTATCTCCGTGACATGATTGGGGCTTATTCTGGGGTTCTGGGGTTCTGAGGTTCTGGGGGTAGTGTGAGGCTGATGAGGAGCAGCAAGGATGGTGAGAGAGGTTGGCGGGGAGCTGCGGTGGTCTTGTCGAGCTCCAGGCACAAGCTCCTACGCGTCGGCCATGTCCAAATCTTGGCGCCGACCACTTTTTGACGGGGAAGAGCCGCAACACCAACAACACCACAAGGGAATACATCATCGTACCTCATCGTACCAGACACTGCGACCTCGCAAAATGTCCGACTTGCCTACGCGACCACCGGCACTTGCCCCGCCTCTAGCTGCGGGCTGGACGGAGCACAAGGCGCCTTCTGGTAGCTATAGCTTTGCTGCGTCATGGGGACAGTGCTAACATTCACCAGGGCATACATACTACTACAACAAGGAGACCAAAAAGTCGACATACACGCGGCCCACGGTAGCGATACCACAATTCCAAGCTCCGGCGCCCTCCTTGGACCATATCTCGCTCGATTTGCCTTTGACCGGCGCCTACCACGCACAACCCAAGCAAGACACCTTCAATCCCCAGCGACACTTACAGGATCTCATCTTCGGGGGCGCACCTCAGCAATTCCCTCAGCAGCATGGCGGTCAGCAACACCAAGCACGAGGCGGACATGGAGGAGGATTCCGTGGGGGCCAGAACAACTTTTCAGACAGGAGACGGGAGCGGCATGACAAGCCGAAACACCGAAACGACATCCCAAACTGCGCGCCCTGGGTCTTGGTCAAGACCAAGTTTGCGCGACGCTTCGTGTGGAACAAGGAGACCAATGAGAGCTTCTGGAAGTTCCCACCCGACGTGATGAAAGCTGTCGTCGAGTTCGATCGGAAAGAGCGCGAAAAGAAGGACCGCAGGGAACGCGGCGAGCCAAGCCATGTCGAGGAAGACGACGCCATGGCGGAGATTGAGGCGGAACTTGCGGCTGCGGAAGAAGAGGTTGAGATTGTGTCGGTTGATGGAGATGCTGGCATGGAGGACGATGAAGAGTATGAGGAGGTCGAAGTCACCGACGACGAGGGCGAAGAACAAAGCAATGCATCAAAGCGACAAAGAACGGACCGCGGCAGTGGGGATCAACCTGGTGACGCCGAAGACGATGATCTTGCATGGCAGCTGGCGCAAATGGAAGAGATGGAATTGCAGGGTGGGGAGGAACAGGAGTACTACGAAGACGAGGATCCCATTCTGAGCGAAGAAGATTGCAAAGCCTTGTTCAAAGAGCTACTCGACGACACACGGATAAGTCCCTACACACCATGGGACAAGATCCTCCAAGACGGCATACTCTATGACGACGAGCGCTACAAAGCCCTCCCCAACATGAAAGCCCGCAACGAATGCTTCAACGAATGGTCCCGCGAAAAAATGCAATTTCTCAAGGAAGAGAAAGCCAAACAACTAAAACTCGACCCACGGATACCCTACCTCGCCCTCCTCGACCGCCACGCCACCCCAAAACTCTACTGGCCAGAGTTCCGCCGCAAATACAAGAAAGAGCCAGAAATGAAGGACGGCAAGCTGTCCGACAAGGACAAGGAGAAACTCTACCGCGACCACATCAAGCGCCTCGGCATGCGCTCCTCTGACCTCAAATCCGACCTCACCGCCCTCCTCCGCTCCCAACCCCTCGTCTCCCTCAACCGTTCCACCACGCTCGACACACTACCTACATCCATCCTCACCGATCTGCGCTACATCTCCCTCCCGCCTTCCACGCGCAACACCATGATCGAAACATTCATCTCCACACTCCCGCCTGCGCCTGAAGGCACCGTGCTGTCGGCCGAAGAAGAAGCCGCACAAGCGAAGAAGTGGGCCGAGCGAGAGCGGAGAGAGAAAGCGCTCAAGGATCGCGAGAGGAGGGTCGGGGAGCAGAAGAGGAAGCAAGAGAGGGATTTGGCGTATGGCAAGGGCAGGTTGAGAGAGGAAGAAGAAGAGATCGAGAGGGCGATGAGGGTGGGCAAGGAGGGGTTGAAGGGGCATTTGGATGGTCAGATACCCAGTTAATTGTATCGGAATTCGTTCATGGGATTCAGGGGCGGGTCTTGGTCTCCACGCCTGCTGTGTTCACGTATGCGGGTTGGCGCCTTGGCGTTGGGTGGTCTCAAGGTGCCCGCGGGACTGTGCTACCTCACGCACAGCCTCGTTTGTCATCCCAAGCGAGTACCCAAGGCGTTCGCACCTTATGGCTCCAACTGCTTATCTGCCAACTGACATATAGTGTGTCCAGTCTTTCATGCGATTACGCTAAAGCCGCGATTTAGAAGCCATTATCTTTTTAACAGAACTCCCAATTCATGACATTCTTCTTCCTCGTCGAATCAGTTCGTCTACTATCTCTTCAGGTTCCTTGAACCTACCGTACAGTTCATGCGATCTACATCTGTCGAGGGGTGCATGTGAACTGGACTCCAGAGGTGGCAGTGGGGACGATAGTGGGCCGTCGCACAGCAGTGACCGGTGAATCGATCCGCATCCCCTGGATTGTGTCGGAGGCTGAGCTGTTGCAGACGTGCAAATATATCATATCTCTCAATACTTCCAGTCGTCGCTATGGGTGAGAAAGAGCGATTAAAAGAACGACTCGCGACCTTCTACGGCCTACCTTACTGGTCGCGGATGTGGGTTGTACAGGAAATACTGGCGGCATGTGGGACCAGTGATCGAAAATTGGCCATATTTTCAGGCCGACACCTGATGGATTTTGATCGCCTCTTCAAAGTCATTTCGAGAACAGCGACGAAGATTGGTAGAAGTGCCATAATTCCTTTGAAGAACTCCTCGTATTAAAAGTTCGGTAGGCATAGCGTGTTTCGCACGACGCCACAAGGCGACTTTGCTGTACTAAGTCCTCTCAAGGATCTACTCTTTGCGTTCCGACAGGACTGCACAGACAAGCGCGACCGCATTTTCGCATTATTGTCTGTCAGTAGCGATGTATCGTTAATGAAGAATAGCTTTTTCGGTATGTGCTCGAACAGTGCATCGCTCAGTCCAGCCTTGATGAGTCTTTAAAGCTCGGCGCTATATTAATCGAAGCTCTGGAGCTGGGATGTTCCCCAGGATTTCACATTTCTTCCCACAACTTGGACCGGTACGACGTTTCATCAAGGCAGAATAAAGAAGGTGTAGGTGTGGGAAAGCCCACATGGAGGCTGGGCCGATTGGGCTTTGCAAAGGGATCCATGGTCACTATCCTGGAGTTGGACTGCATGTTTGTGCCTATTTTCGACAATTGCTACGGACATCTTTTCGAATACGCCGTCGAGAACCATTCAGAAAGGACTTGAGTGAGGTATGCTCGCCTTTATGAATTCGTGTAGGGCTTTCTGAATGTGAGAAGCATGGTGTTTAGCTATAAGCGCAATGAACCTGAATAGACGATAAGCAATATCTAATGAATAGAATATGCCAGCAATAATGTATATTACTACCGCTTAGGGCATTCGCGGAACATCGAACGACCCTTCCGGTTGTTGGAATGGAACTCCGGTCTTCATAAGCGACTTGCTCATGTTCCAAGCGGTAAAGATCGAATCGATTTTCAACCCCTGTGTATACCGGCGCGTCAGCGGTGTAAGACAAACTCTCATTGTCTCAATCTACACGGCACTACTGAGCTCAACTTTTTCCCGCTCGGCCGATATCCCATTACTCAAGTTTCACTTGAGATAATCCACGCGGTTCAACGTGACAGATGGGGAACTTTGGTCTACTCCTTACAAAAGCATGAAGTTTAGTGAACTTTGAGCTCTATGCAGCAAAAGTAGAGTTCTAACAATCGAACGCTGTAGGTGCTGCACATTCCAAGACGAGCGAGTGATGAAATCTGCTCGGAATTGCAAGACATTGTTACTACGTTGCATCTGATCCTCCATCATCATCCTCGTTCTCCGGCGGTGTCCAGTGCTTGATGCGCCACAGCATCTCTGGCCATAATATCACTTGAGTCCTACGTGGTCGCGACGATACATTTCTTTCAGCGATCCTACAGACCTGCCCCATCTCAAGCCCCATATCTTGCTCCCAAGGCTCCGATATAGGCCACAGGTACCTTAGCATGTACCTTGGGGACATCCCCCACTCAAGAGCTCCATGCGGGTGATTGGGGGATGCTAAACGAACATGGAATCGATGAGCGTCCTCGCCCGAATCTCGTGACCCTTTGGGAATTGTAAGTGACGGCCGCTGGGATAATCGTATCCTTGGAAAGCGGGGCCGTCAAACATGCAGTACGTGTCGGTAACAACAGCCACGGGAAACTCATTTCTCCAGCAGGTGGTGCATGCGACGCCACTGTCGATATCTAGACTCTATCTAGGGTATCTTGAAGGCCTTCTGAAAGGTTACAAGGTCCAACATCCCTTTGTATACCATGTACTCTTTCAATCATAGTCTTTTTCTGCTAATTAAGAGCGATTCAGAGATGGCACTAAGAGCATTATATCACATGAATAGCCATGCATATACCTGACTGTAAGAGATAGTAATGTGTGTAGAAATGATTAAAATTGTTCGGGTTAATCGCTATCGTCCGACCCGCTCTCTGGCTCGTACTCGCTGCCTGCATCATCTTCTGACTCCTCTTCCACAGAGCTGTCGTCATCAGATACGTTTCCATCCCCAGTCACGTCATCGCTCCGACCCGCCTCTCCTTCATCATCCTCCAGCGGGATACCATGCTTGATGCGCCACAGCATCTCCGGCCACAACTTCACCGTAGTATGACAGGGACTGAAATCTTCAGGCTGCCTCTGGGCAATCTCATAGACCCGTCCCATCTTGTATCCTGTACTCTCTTCCCAAGACTCAGAGGATTTCCTTGTCCGCCACGCCGCCCTCCTCACCATGGGGAGTGGTCTGAAAGAATAACTATAGAGCTCAGTGCGAGTTACTGGCGGACATGAAACGAACATGGAGTCAATCAAGTCCGTCGCTCGACTTTCATGGCCTTGTGGGAGGTCCAGGTATCGTTCAGGGAAATCTTCGCTTGAATCGCTTGCATCGCTGAAAGTGTCTAAGTTTTTGTACATGACGTACGTGTCTTCGACGGCATCTGCACTGTGATAGATTTCCCCGCGATATGGTCGTGATGTGAGGTACGGATTGACATGAATGTGTTTCCAGAAATCTTCCGCAGTTCGATCACTGCCCTCAATCTTCTTGTGCGTCTTTTTCCACTGTTCTTGCACCCACTTCACTTGTGCTGAATATTTAATCTCCCTTGGCAGACGAAACATCTTCAATCTTATAATTTCATCGCTGTCGAATGTCTTCTTCCAGTAGGAGTTGAGGCAGTACAGGGCGACAAGATCGGCAAGGTCCAAGTACTCTATGATCATGAGTGTGAGCTCGTGTGGGATGGGGAGACTCAGCATGAGCTCTGCATCTGTAGCAGTAGGTTGAGACATGGCTTGAGCGAAGAACTTGGGTAGCCAGAACATGTGTGTAGCGAAGCTGATGGTATATGTAACTGGAAGGTTTGCTGCGAGAGCACGTGGATAGAGCAAGCGATTTGATCGTTATCAGCTCGCTGGCTAGCTTTACAGCCGCCCGAGCGCAGGTGTCGATGTCAGGAGTATAATCTTGGTCCTTCCAGAACAACAGATCTACTGCAGCTAGACATCTTCCAGGGTTAGATACGTTTGTGTATACGTTGACCGTCATTGCATTTCTATGACTATCATAGCTACCATGACTACCAGACCTGTAAAAGCTTATCATAAATAATTTAGCTCTTGTGAGTATAACACATGGAAAAATACTTCTTACTGCAAGGGTTAAGACGGAAAATCGGGCCTGCAGAATTAATACTTTCGTTTACCGCACACTATTGCATGAAGCCTATCAAGGCGCTTCAAGGCATCATATGGGGCACAAGTGTGTAAGCGTGATCGCGCCTCTGCCCAAAATCTACAATAGACGCGTGTTAGCTTCGACTGAGATGTGTCACAGCTGCATGGTGTGCTTTCATGAGTTGTAAGTCCTTGTAGACTGCATAGAAGCGGTTATAAAATCGGAATGACTGCAGCTATCAGTAGCGCTTGGTAAAAGTCCAGATCTCGTGTCGCGAAAAGCTCGAGAAGACTGCTCTACCGCAGTCATCAGAATCACGGCACTTTGTATTTGTCTTTCTCATAATTTCTCTCCGCATTCAAGAAGTGCCCCAATCGAATCTGATGCATTTCTCGCCGTTAGAATTACATTACATGTGTTTCGGGAACCGAGCTACAAACTCCGCGCGCATGCTCATTCATAACCATCCAAATCGCTATCCTCATCGTCCTCAGCACTCCCCTGATCGTAATCGCTGTTTCTCTCGCTGCCCGACTCTTCCTCCTCATCTTGGCCCGTGGTCTCGACCTCCATGTCCTCATGTTCTGAATCTTCATCTGCTTCAGCATCCTCAGCATCTTGACTTCCCTCTCTTCCGTCTTCCTCGTCTCCTTGCGGTAATCCGTTCTCCAGTCGGTTTAACAAGTCGGGCCACAGCATCATCGAGTTCATGGCCCATGCTCCGCGTCTTTCTCTTTGAAGATAGCGCGAACTCCTTCAACAGTAAACCCATGTAGCACGTTCCGGGTCATCGGCATGCCTCGTGATTTTCTCCTACAGGAGGCGGAACGTCGTCCGGCGTATGGTGTCGTTGTTTTAGAATGCCTTTGACTAGGTGGAATTTAGGTGGTATGGAGTAACTAGATCGTTTAGTTCCAGATGTTACGAGATTGTCAGAGTAAGTTCGATTGGGATAGTGGAGCTGGAAATTCTGGAAGTCGCTGGGCCTGCAGATGCGGGTTAGGCCATCGATAAAGTGGACAAAATGTCTGGCCAAAACAGCTGGAAGGACGGGCTCAATGAAGGTATTCAAAGCGTGTGTGCTGCAGGAGCAAGCAGGTAGTCGTGCGGACAATGACAAATGATCACGAGTGCATCTCACCACAAGGATAGTTTTGAAGAACCACATCTCATGAAACAAAATACGTTACATATTAAATTCTACTTTCCTCTACCTGCTCTTCTCACACCTTACCATACCATCGCAACAGCTACAGCAACGAATCCTACAACACCACCCACTTGCATCCCCGCCACCGCACCCGTAAACACCGGTGACACGCATTCAATCTTGTTGGCAACAGGCTTGACGCCCGTTCCAACGCTCACCGTGCCATTGCTGGCAGGCTCAGCTGGCAGGCCCGTACCGTACGCCGGGACAATAGACTTGCTGGCAGCTTGGACCTCAGCAGGCTTCGAATGAGAAGCTGTGGGAGCAGGGATTCTGCTAAGTGTAATGATCTTTGTTTGGAAGACTTTTGTGGTGATTGTCTCGGAATTGGGGGTCGCGAGAGTAGGCGTGTGCGAGTCGGGGACAGCGGGGGTGGACATGTGCGCATCAGGAACAATGGGCGTAGGCGTGGCGATGTAGCTGCACTTTGTGCAAGGCACGGTGACGGTGACGGTCTTTGGTCCGTTGCCACAGCCCTTATCGCACACCTTGGTTGTGACGTCCCAGCCGTATGCAGGTGGTGCATCAGGCTTGCCGGCCTCAGGAGTTGCGGTGGGTGCGTAAGTCACCGCAAAAGTAGTGGTCTTCGTGGTGTAACCCATCTCGCAGACATCGACGTAGGTAGTTGTGTACATCGTGGTGATGGTGTGAGGCTGTGGGTTCTCAGCGCCGTGAGCGGGCGCGGATGTAGGGGCCGGGTAGATAGGAGTCGCGGGAGTGAACTCAGGAAGATATGAGTGGTCGTTCTTCTTGATGGAGCTGACTGGGTATGACGGGTGCTTTTCGCCATAGACAGGAGCGAACTCCGAGTGGATGAGTAGTGGCCTTGTCGCCATAGATAGGCGCGCTGGAAGATGCAGCGGAGTCACTACCATAGTGATAAGCTGAAGCACCTGAGCTAGATCTGGAGCTGGAGCCAGCGGGATATGTGGAACTAGAGGAAGAAGAAGAGAGAGTGCTCGAAGACTGGCCGTGAGAGTCGATCTAGCTGGTAGATGCGTGCACCTCAGAAGACGAGGCGGAAGCATGCTCGGTTGAAGAAGAGTTGTGACCATCAACAGATGACGATACAGCTGAAGAGGAAACAGAAGCGTGCTCGGTCGACGAAACGCCGTGTCCATCGATGGTAGATGGACCAGCGGAGGAAGAAACGGAATCATGCTCGATGGTCGACGAGCTGTGCACATCAACTGATGATGGGGCAGTGGAAGACGCTGAAGAGACACCTGATGAGGTAGCAGTAATGTGGACGTCCGTGGAGGTTGTGACGTGCGCAGCGGATGATGACAGGGTAGCCGACGAAGCAGAGCTTACGTGCGAGCTTTCTGCAGTGGAAGCTGAGGAGGAAGAGACAGTTGCGGAAGAAGAAACCCCAGTGGAGGATGAAGCTGAGACATCCGTGCTGGAGCTGCTGGTGACATGCTCAGAGCTGCTGGACACAACAAAGCTGCTGGTAACATGAGCAAAGGTGCTGGAAGCAACCGAAGACGACGAGCTGACCGAGGTGCTAGACGAAGCCGATGAAGAAGCCAAGCTGGACGGTGAGACGCTGCTAGACGAAGACGAGACCATGGTGCTCGAAGCCGATGCCGACGCCGACGAAGAAGTAACTGAATCTTCTTCTTAAAAGTCCTAAACGACCCAATCCTCCACGCCTGCCCCATAAACACGCCCGGCTTCCGCGCCACATACTTCCTGCACGACTCCATGGGACTCAACATCTCGCCCCTATCATCCTTCTGCAGCGCACACGCCGACCCCGGCGTCGACCCGAACACATTCCCCGCCCACTCGCCGCAGAAGTTATTCGTGACTGGATAGTGTGAGTAGAGAAGGTATGTAAGAGCTGCAGGATCGGGACGTACAAATGAAGCGCTGGTCTTGAAACCTCGTCCATGTCGCAATCGCCCTGGAAATTCGCCGCGGGCGGCCCGAACTGGCTGGTGTCGGGCAAGTCGGATGTAAGCGTCTGTGGCAGCGTTTTGTCCCGCGGGAAGAACCAGGTGCGGATTGCAGAGCTGTCCCATTCCATGATGTAGTACCCGCCACCACCCGTACTGCGCGGGCCCTTGATAGCTTTGAAGTTCTTGCCGAAGGAGTTGGGGCGGACGTCGTTGACGTCGCAGCCGAGGGGGCCGGCGGTGTCGAGGGCGCAGTTGGTGCGGACTTGGGGGCTGGACTGCCCGAGGCCGGAGACTTTGCAGGTGGTGGAGGTGTGCAGGGTCATTTTGTTGATGGAGGCGTCGTTCACGCCTTCGATGATGTCGATCTGGGTGCTGTTAGTATACTGCTTGCGTGTCTTGACGTGGGTCATGGACGTTTTTCTCCCTTTACGGGCCATGGCTCGCGGCCGAGCGACCAGAAGGCTGGCCACATACCACAGATACTGGGCATCTGCTTGACGTCCAGGATGAAGAGACCCTTATTGTAGTCGGTCTTGCCCTCGAGACGGACGCTCTTACGTCCGAGGCCATTGACGTCTAGAACCTCCGTGCCGTCAGGACCGAAAACGACATCATTGCCTTCGATCCTGTAGAGCTTCTTTTCCTTCGCGGTGGCCTCATTGACGTAGCTGACGTAACCGAAGTTGAACTCATCCTGCTTGAACTCAAACGCATCGAGCCAGTTTTTGGAGTTGTAGACTTCCTGCTTCTCGTACTTGGTAGTGAATGCAGTGGAAGAGAGAGCGGCAAGGACAGTGCCAACGCTCAGAATGAGTGACGAGGAAGGCATGGTGATCATTAGATATAAAGAGTGACTGTATTAAGTAATAAGATAGAACAAGCGAGAGGACGGCTACAATGGCCACGAACAAACCGAGAAAGTCGTTAAAAGAAAAAGGTCAACGCGAGGAGGTTCTATCTATTTTATCTTCCTGCGGATTCATTACGGTTGCACCGAAGCCACTCATTGTTTTCGCGAGGCGTAGCTGTACCTGACTATCCACAGTGCAGCAGCTAGAAGAAGCAAGCCACGAGGATAAATTTGAGTCGATACAAGTCTGATTGACCTTCCGCGGCCTGTGAGAGCATCCCACCAACAGCCACATCTACAGGAACGCGCTCTGGCAAAGCCACCACAGTGAAGAAGTCTACCAGATACAATTAGCCGCGCGCTTACCCCTGCTGCACCTCCACGCGCGAACAAGTCCACTATCGGCGTCTCCAGCTGGCAAAAGCACGCGTGGCTGAGGACCACGATGCGAACGCGCGGTGTTGAATGGTGGGTTGTAGTCGGGACGGGCCCGCCACGCTACGCTAGGCAGCTGTGGCGTGCATCCAGGGGTAACCAGGCCCAGATCTGGCTGGCATACACTAGTGAAGCGAGCGATGGCGACCTGGAAACTCAAACTTCAAAGAATGGAAGCCCGCGAGCTCATGAGCATGTGGAAATGATATTTTGCTCGTGGTGTCTTGGTGCGCGGCCGCGCCGGCAGCTTCTCTTTCTCGTGAGAGGGCGTCAGTGGATGATCTGAATCTGTTCCGTTTGCTTTTCCAAGCGGTGACGCCGTGTGTGCAAGTCTTTTGTCCAAGTTTGGTCAGGTACGCGAGGAGACGTTGGTCAACTGCAGGGAGTTGTAGGAAGATAGTATCCAACGCTATACCTTTTCTAGACGGGGGCGATCCAATCTTGGATAAGCTTTGGCAATTGCGAACTACGCGTGTTGATCACACGGCTAACGCTCGCAGATGTCGTGGTGATGATGGTCACCCCTCTTTTGCATTTATGGCGACAGCTGTGCATGTGAACATAGGCGCAATATCACTGAGGGGACATGATTTCACAATTGACAAAACTTTCATATCCAAACTAGGAGGCACAAAGCCAGCTAACTAGCAAGAATCATACCACCCAAAAGGCCAAAGAAAGAAGCATTCGGGTATTAGAAGACAAGAAGAAGAAGTTTAAAAACACACACCAAGAAGCCCTGACCACGTCGAAAGCACCTGAAAGCTCAAGTGCCGCGGAACGCCACTCGCCATATCTCACCTCCACTACCGTTCTATCCTCGTTCTTTCCATCTTTTTACTTCCATCTACGCACTCTGCCCCTGCCCCTGCCCCTGCCCACCCTGTCCCCCACTCCCATTGTTCCTCAACAAATCCGTCAAAACGCGAAAGTTCGTCCGCGCATCCGGATGTTCCTCCACAATATGTCTGAGATTGATCATCTGGAGCTCGCTAATCACCTGATTGGTGTTCAGATTCTGCTCGAGAATGTGCGCAATGACGGGGGCGTCAATGTACGGGCCCATAATCTCGAGTGCGCGGGGAATCTGGTGGTGCGCAGGGGGAGGAGGAGCCGCGGCTGCTGCTTGGGGATAGTAGCCTGGAGGAGGAGGTTGTTGTTGTTGTTGAGGATGTTGGGCGGGTGGGAAGGAGGGGGCCATGGGTGAGTACTGTGGGGCGTGGGGGTTGTGGGTTACTGGAGACGGCGAGGGACCGGGCTGTTGCTGTGGCGGTGGTTGCTGGTGCGCAACTTGAGCTGCTGCAATATCTTGAGCCGGGAAGCGCTCGAAGTGTTCTGTAGCGGGAAGCTCGGGCTTGACTTCGGGCAGCTTAGCGACGAGGGCGAGCAGGACCATGTGCTCTTTCCGGGGCGTCTCGATGGTGCAGTATTCGAGCATGTCGATGAAGGGAGGGAGGTTGCTGCCTCCAGCTTCGATGGGAATAATGTACAGATCTCGCATGATGCCGGCGCCGGTGTCTTCGACTGGCACCACGCCCCATCGGCCGCGGGAGTGGAAGTACTGGTAGAAGTGGTCCATGACGCCTCGGCCGTCGGTAGTAACGGGGCTAAGGGCAAGGACGGCAACGTCGTATGTCTCCGAGTGGCCAATGCCGCGGATGTAGTCGTCCCCCTTAGAGCTTTCGATGCGGCCTTGGACAGAGAGGACGTTGGCTAGCAGCTTGTTCCACGGCACCACCTGGCCAAAGTCGCCACCTGCGACAAATCGGGCAACGGCATCGAAAGGCTGCATCGACTGCATGCTGACAGTTCCCTGCCAGCAAACGGTCGGATCTGATGAGTAGCCGGACATGTCGACATCGTTGTCTTCATCCTTGAGGAGGCGGTCCACATCTGCATCGTCGACGGCAGCGTGCGACTTTTCTTGGTTCTGCAGAGAGCTCTGTCGTCGTATCATGAACGTCTGCTGGTCGTGCTGGGGCGACCGGACTTTGTCAAAGACGGCGTTGAGGTCGAAGTTGGCAGACGGTCGTCGCACGCTGTCAGTTGGAGTGCCCGTAGTGTCCGCCGCCTGTGGGTGGGCAGCGTCTGCTGGACTCTCTGGAGGGCGATGGCTCATGGGCGACTGCATCGGTGCGTCTTCTGCGGCGCTGTCTCTGGGCTGCACTGTGGGTTGCTTGAACTCTTGGCTGTCAAAGTTGTCCTCGCCGACAATCTCCTCGCCCTTGTGCGTCTTTCGCAGTCGGGGGCCGGGCTCCTCTGTCAGGATCATCTGCTTCTCGGCGGCCTCGCGTATGGCAGCAAACTCCTTCTGCTTGTCCTCGCTGGCCATCTCTTCGGTCGGCATGCTGACGAGCTCCTGTGGCTTGAGGCTGCCAGACAGGAGGCGGTCAACGAGGATGGGGTTCTTCTTCGCGTTGAACATGATGGTGCGCAGACGGGTGGGATAGGGCGAGTCTCCAGCGGTAGCCTCGCCATAGTGCTCGACGGCGGCATTGTTGAGCTGGAACGTCAATCGAGCTCCGAGCGACGTCGCGGTCTCGCCATCGGGGATGCGATAGCCCCGGGCATCGGAGGCGGTCTTGATGAGGGGCACCAGGACATCGCGCAACTTCTCTGCGTAGGGCTTCTGGGTGGGCGGCAGGCTGTCGATGTCGCCCGCAGTGGGTGTCGGTGGCGCCGACTTTTCGTGGTGCTGGCTCGACTTCCTGCGCTTCTTACTCGCGTTGGCCTTTTCAGCGGGCGCTTCGTGGCGACGCTTCTCACCAGCGGGTGACTGTGGCTGGCTCTTGACCTGCGGGGGTTTCTCTGCGTGTCCGTTGGAGGCGTCCTGGGTCTGCACGGCGAGGGGTGCGGGTGCGGGTGCGGGTGCGGGTGTGAGTGTGGGCTCCTGGACCGGCGGTGCAGCTGCGGGCGAGGGCGGTACACTGATAGACGGCTGGGGTGTCCGCGGCTTGTCGTCCAGCTTGACGTCGCTGGGGCGCGGCTTGTTGCCCTTGGAGCCCTTTTTGCGGGCCCACGGCTTCTCTCCACGGGCCATGGCAGCGAGCAGTTCCTGGTGGTCGTGGGGGTGGCATTGCTCGCAGTAGTAGTTCTTGCCCTCCCAGAAGTCGCCCTCGGGCAAACCCAAACATTTGTTGTGCTGCCAGGCCTCGCATTGGTCGCAGCAGATCATTTGCCTGCCGCGGATGTCGCGCTGGTCGCCGCAAACACAGCGGATGATGGCATCGTCTTCCTCGTCGCCCTGCTCTTCCGACTGCGCCGACTGCGCCGACTGCGCGCGGGGCGTGTCCGACTTTGCCTTGGAGTGGCCCTTTTTGCTGTCGGCTTTGGCCGCGCCCTTGGTCTTGGGCGCGGCGGGCTCATCGAGCAGGTCGGGGAGTTTGGTGTGCTGGCCCTTGTTGGCGCGCCCGGAGCGTCGTGTTTCGTCTGCAGCAGAGGGATCAGCATCAGCATTTTTGCGTGGTTGGGGGTATGTGGTGCGCGTCTTCGTCTTCGTCTTCGTCTTCGTCGTCGTCGTCGTCGTCTGGCTACGTGACGCATGCGACGTCGGCGGGCGTGTGGGTGGTGTCTGCTTACCGGTCATGGTGTAGGACACGGAGTGATGGGCTCAGATATGGAGATGCGACCACAGATGCAGCTTATTCAATGTGCGCAACACGCAGCAAGTTCAAAAATGTCTCTACGGAAAAGCCACCGCCGTCGCCGTCTCCCGGGCCTGTCTCTGCGGGCGAGCGGACAGACTGAGACCGCCTCTAACTAGAAAACAAGCGCAATGGGTACCTCCTGCTCTGCTGCTTTCAATGCAGAAGGCGCGATGCGTCGTGCGACTGCCCGAGCGTTCGGTCGTAGCTGCCTGAGTGCGGCGGCACCTTCCCGGCAGCGCTGCTTTCACGCAACGCAACGGGGAGCGCGTGGGGCAGGCAATGGGGCGCGTAAAGTCAGCAGCGGGTGCGCAACAGTATGCGCGAGACGGCAAAGATGGGAATCGTGGGGGCGCGCGGTGCTGGGTCAGGTCAGCGGGTGTCGTGTGGGTGTTGACGTTGGTGAGGAGAAAGGTGGGCAGGACGGGAGCTTTGACAGTTTTGCCGACGTAGCGGCTGAACTACCTCGACAGCCGCACAGCCAACCGCAGGCGTCGGCCCTGGACCCTTGCGCTCTGAAGTCATTCCTGCACGCGCCAGACACTTGCCAGACCAGAACACCAGCAATACTATTACCATCCCACAGCCGACCACGATTGCTAAGCACTTCGCGAACCTTCCGACTGCCGTACTCGAACCCACGAACCTCGCCACTCCACCATGGCGGACGTGCGATCACTGCTCCGCCAACAGCGGGCGGCGAGACAGCAGGCGCAAAAACCGCAGAAGCAGTCGGCAGCTCCTGCAGCAGCGCCCACCTCGAAGAAGCGCAAAGCTGCAGATGACGGTGCAGAGGAGCGGAAACGGACGCGTACAGAGGAGGAAGTTGGTGTCCCGGCTGGCTTCTTCGATGCTGGAGCTGCCAATGCCGAGGACGAAGGCACACTCGAGCCTCCCACCACGGCGCACGACGACGTGCCCACACCAGACGCATCTATACCAGAGCCGACCCCAAAAGCTGCACCACTCGACCCTGAAGCCGAAGCCGACCTCGATGCATTCTTGAACGAAATGCGTGAACTGCAGAAAGCACCACCAAAGCCCGCACCCAACTATGCATCGGGCGCCGTAATCGAAGCCAAGCCCATGACGGCAGCTGAGATTGCTGCACAGGCACGAGAAGACCAGAGCGCACAACGAGCACAGAGGGACGAGGAGATGGAGGGCGAGAAGGAAGATGCTGCACGCGCTCTCGAAGACGAGTTCGAAGAGATGGAGGGCCTCGAGGAGCGAGTCAAGAAACTACGAGACCAGAGGGAGGCGTTGCGATTGAAGCGTGGTGAGGTCACTGAAGTCCAAGTCGCTGCGTCAACTACAAACCCAGCCGACGATGACGATGGTAGCGATTCTGAGGACGAGGACTGGGACGACTGGAGGTTTCGCCCTGCCTGAACATTTCGTCGAGGAGAGCGTTTTCATGTAGGATAATATAGAACATGGCCTTTGATACCCGGCTAGGCGTCTCAAGCCATAATTCTGAATGCAATCACATGCACATCTGGCACGACCAGGTCACAAATCACGGTTCAATTGCAAGGCTACCACAAGATGCGGGCCATGCACCAATACTATTGCCATGAACTCTTCTCATTCCATGGTCGGCTCGAGTACTTCGTAGCGCAGGACTGATAGTGGCCCATGGTTAGTCGCGCCAAGCAATCAACGTCAATGGCGAGGGCATTGGACGTTTCGGGCTCGAATAAGTGAGCTCCCAACACTCTCTTACCGCAACCCTCGAAACAGCACGTGAACTCGCGGTCCCTTCACCGCTGCACCAGAAATCCAGCTATCGTATCCGCGACCCTAGACGACGGCTCTCAGCATCACACGACCCGTACCCCACCATGTCGCGGCGGCCCAACCCTGCCGCTGATCGCGCTGAGCAGAATCGGGCGACTTTGAAAAATCTCGTGAAGCTCGAGGGCAACAAGACATGCTCCGACTGCAAGCGGAACAAGCGTAGGTCATGGTACTTTGTGGTAGAGGATTGCGCTGACATTGCGACAGACCCGCGATGGGCAAGCTGGAACCTGGGCGTCTTCATCTGCATTCGCTGCTCTGGCATCCACCGCGGAATGGGTACGCATATTAGCAAAGTCAAATCCGTCGACCTCGATACCTGGACCGACGAGCAACTGCAGAGCGTGCTCAAGTGGGGCAATGCGCGGGCGAACAAGTACTGGGAGGCGAAACTGGCGCCTGGACACGTACCGTCCGAGGCAAAGATTGAGAACTTCATTCGCACAAAGTATGAGTCAAAGCGCTGGACCATGGACGGGCCCATACCCGATCCTGCGACCCTCGAGACGGACGATGACGACCTGGTTTGTGGCACTTTCTAGGGCTCGAGGAACACGACTAACACATCACAGCCATTGAGCAAGGTGCAAGAAAAGGTTCAGGTAGAGCGCTCAGCATCGCAACGTCTGGGAGGAGGCTCCAGCCGACCTGCACCACCGCAAGCAAGACCGCAGCAGACCATCGACCTCTTCGGCGACGACACGCCCGCCCCTCCACGGCCGAGCACCGGACCGCCTTCGAATGTGCGCTCAGCCCCGCCAAAAGCCGAAGCCGCACCACCCAAACAGACAAAGGCAGGCGACTCGCTGTTGGGACTGGACTTCTTGGGTGGAGGCCCTACATCGCAGCCTGCTAGGCCTTCCAGCACTGGCCCAGCTGCTTCCGCGGCGCCCTCAAGACCCGACCTCAAGCAGTCCATCCTCTCGCTGTATGCCTCAAAGCCAGCAGCAGCACCGCAGCCCCAGCAACATGCGCGACAAGAATCCTTCGGTGCAATGGCATCCCCTCAGGGCCAAACCTCGCCTCAAACGTCAGGCTTTGGCGGCATGAACGACGCCTTCAGCAGCTTGTCGTTCAACCAAGCAGCGCAGCGAGCGCCCAAAGCATCGCCCTTCTCCGGCCTCGACAGCTTCTCGGGCACAAAGTCCCCACCCACCACATCCTCCTCCAACATGTTCGGCGGCGGCGGCAACTTCTTCGACTCCAAGCCCAAGACCCCGTCATACACAAACCGCACAACCAGCCCATCCAGCCGTCTCGGCGGCGACTTGTCCGCCTTTTCCGCCCCAGCACCATCCCAGCCCGCCCCATCTTCCTCCGGCCTCGGCGACCTCCTCGACCTCTCCATGCCCGCCGCGCCCGCACCCGCGCCCAAAGCCGCTGCCCCCATGGCCTCTCCGCCCATGAACTCCGCCTTCAACCTCACATCGCCCGCCACACCCTCAGCACCCGCACCACAAGCCCAAGCCGCGCCCAACTACAGCAGCGGCTTCTCCAACATGGACGCCTGGGGAAGTAACGATGTGTGGGGCTCGTCTGCGCCTGCCCAGCCTGCTGCGACTACCACCGCGGCGCCGAAGAGTCCGGGCTGGGGCGCGCCGGCTGTTGCGCAGGACGATGACTTTGGCGGGTGGAGTAGTGCGGCGCCCACGAAGACCACGCATGCGCCAACGAATCAGGGTGCGGCGAAGCCCGCGGGTGGGTTTGGTGGGAGCGATGATTTGTTTTCGAATGTTTGGGAGTAACAGGGATGGAGATGAGATGTGAAGGATTTGCATACCGGTAGAACGGGAGGGGGTTTGTACCTATAATCAACTCGAGCCAAAAGACGACGAAAGAATGCAGAAACTATACACCACCTTGCGCACTCGCTAGTAAAGGTGAAATCTACAATTATTCCGCTCATGATGAATTATCCCAGAAACGCCATGTCCATGCCCACTCTCCATATCAGCACTGTATATACACTTTGAATCTCGGGAATAAAAGGGATCGAGGGTCTTAGAAAAACCAACTCCCAACCCACCACAGCACGACAATAACCCCGACCAACATGCCCGCGAGCTTGAATATCGCCACTTTATTCCCGCTCTGCGCCATGCGCGTCAGCCGGCCCGCGCTGCCCCTCAGACTCGTGCTAAAACTACTAAACGTCTCAGACTGCGCAGCGGATTAGCAACGAAGACGCAACCCACCTCCGATGCAGAGAAAAGTCTGAGAAAAAAAGCCATGAATAGGGGGAATGAAGCGCAACGCAGAATATGAGCCTGAAACGTCTGCATATTCTGCTCGATACCGCCGCTATGCAGAGTGTATGCCGCTGCACTGAGAACACACCACCACCCCGCAATGTTTCAACTCAAGAAGATGGGGCACGTACGGTGCTGTCGATGACGTGTTGGTCCCGCGCGCTGTCGTAGATGTCGATGGTCACGCCGCGCAGCGCGGATACTTTGGATGCGAGGTCTGAGAGGCGCGAGTCGTTTTGTCTGGGCACGGTTAGGATCGGGAAGGTTCTCGCCGGTGCGAAGGGGGCGTACTGTTCGCGCTCGTAGGCTTGCGACATTGTGCTGGAGGTGGAGGTGTGGGAGAAGGAGAAGGCGGGTGGGTGCGGGTGCGGGTGGGGTGTAGGCAGGCGGGTGCGGGAGGTAGCGGATATTGTGGGAGTATGAGGAGGGGATACGAAGGGTGTTTATTGTCGCGAGGTTTGTTAATGGTCTTTTGAAAATGTCGCGTTGAGATGCTCTTGCAAGTGACGTTGCGCTTGGCACGAGACCCTGGATTGTCGAAGGGGTTTAGCGCCATGGGGAGTGTCGGGGAAGAGCAAGCCGTTGTGTTTCTTCGTATTGCGTCTCGCTTCACTTCAACTGACTTTCTAATGTTTTCGAGCTTTGGATTTTTTGTTCGGCATGTAGATGTACTAGAGTATGCTGGCACTCCGGGATGGTAGGGGTCGCTGTTTGTGGCGCATACCCATCTACTTGAGCTCCTGAGCCACGAAAAGAGGCGATTAGAGCGCGGATGGCATACAGAGCCTCGTCTTCGCAGCCAAAACTTAGTGATACTGCGCAGTTCAGGCTGCTATATGTCCCTGGTCCCGTGCCGTCGTAGGTGACAACACGAAGCCCTGGAGTAAACCACCAACGAGCTGAGCAAGGCGCATCAAATCATACTGGACCCAGCTCAACGACGTCCCTTATACGACTGGTCTTGTCCGGACTCCGTTTCTATTCAAAGGCTGTGTAAAGCACATGTATTCCCGTTTCCGGCACAGCACGCAAGGCTACGGCGTTCTGTGGCACAGCCTTCTGGCCAATGGTTTACCACTCGTTCTCGCGGCGTAGTAGTCTTCATGCTGTACTCGCCTGGGTATCATCATGAGACAACAACAGGTGAGCATGGTCAATGTTGTGAAAAGGACCCCAATATTGCCCGGTTGCTTTGCATACTTTACAGGGCCATCCGCTCCACAACGAGCTTTACATGCGCCAATCCTGGAGCGATCCCGTCCTGCGATCAAGATGGCCTACTCACATTGTATCTTTACGGCCCTGCTTCTCAGCCTCGCCGCCTGCACCCCGTCGTCCCCCGCGTTGCATCACTCCACTCGAGTTCGCACCTCGCCTGGTACTACACCAGACGAAGTCATATCCGTCATCAGATCGGAGCTAGCTGTCGCCGCTCTAGATAGAAGTGAAGACCTCAGTAGTACTCAAAACTTGGAAAAGGCCTGGAGCGGAGCAACTCTGCTTTCTGTGTAAGCTACCTTTGTGTACGTGGGACACAGCAATGACTAATTCCTGCTCAGGCAACTGCCCCAGGGTCAGACGCAGAACAACATTGATCGGACGGGCAATTTGATAGTCACTTGCACAACTTGCTACTTCAAAGGTATCGTCAAGGTCGATCTTGACGTGGATGACAACTTCAGTGTCACACAAGCGATGAATGCGACGATAGGTTCAATCAGCAACAATGTTCAAAACTTGACCGAATCTGTGGGGGACTATCTAGTGAACTACACGTCGGGCGTCCTGGCGAACGTTCAGGATGGTGTTGATGCATCTGATTTTGCTCTCCCCACGTTTCCATTTGCGTTCGACCTCAATGTGCCCGAGATGCCGGAGACTCATCTCAAGATCCAGTTTGACAACTTGGAGCTGTACCTAGAGCTGAATACTGTGATCTCATACGGCGTGACATATGAGATCAACTTGTTCTCGTCAACGTCACCCTACGGCGTTAGAGTCGGTACCGTCTTGCAACTGGGAATAGTCGCAGCTGTGGACCTCATACTAACGATTGAATCAACGGACAGCATTGATATCAGCACTGGCTTCCACATCAAGCTCGAAGATGGGATTGTGTTTGATCTCGCTCTTTTCGGCGACAAGGTGTCAGACATGGCCTTGTAAGTGTTTACTGATTCACATGATCTCTTTCACTGACGAATGCTTTAGCAACGGCGGCCAGTTTGAGTTCCTTCCCGTCACTGTCGAAACGGCTGGAGTCAGCATTGCAGCAGTCTTGCGAATCGGCATTCATTGCGGCATAGAGGTTGCTCCCGCTGAAGCACCGGGCAAACTTCCCGGTGGACCTGAAGTTCGGGCTGGTATAGAAGTGGCCTTGGTGGCTCACGTTGCAGAATTCATCACGAACATCACGTACACGCCAGACGATAAAAGCTGCAGGCTGAAAGTCGAGCAAGAATACAACTTCGCGTTGGGCGCAATTGCTGGAGCATCGGTGGGAGTCAAGGTGCCTATACTTGGGATTCCTATGCAAACATTGGGTCCGGTCATCACAGGATCTACGGCTATCTTCACATCGACTCTTGCTCCGGGATGTGCCATCTCAGCAGCGCCACAAGTCGCGCCATCGCAAATCACCGTAGCGACGAACAAACGCCAAGAGCTCACCACTACGACCTTGACTTCTGAAATCACCGCCAGCGGAGTGAGCTGCCAGTCATCCGGCATTGTCAATTGTCCCGCATCCCTGCAAAAGACTACCAAGACTACTTACACCAAACATCACACCACCGCCGTACCGTCTGGGGCCGAGCCAACATTTCCCGCCTCCACATTCGACAGCATCGAAAGCTTCAAACCGTTCGGAACCCGTGTCGGCACGATGCAAGCACTTTCTGGAAGCCCTACCCGATATACCGCCCCTCCCGAAGCTACGAATGCAGACCCCACGCCTGCCAAGAGTGGGAATCATGATGGGGCCGCGAGTAACGGCAAGAAGATAGGTGTCGGGGTTGGTGTTGGCTTAGGGTTACCACTTCTAGCAGCTATTGCATGTGCACTTGTGTAAGTCTGTCCGTGCAGAGATGTGCTATCTGCTAACGGAGAATTCTAGATTCGGTTGGCGTCGCAGAAACAAGGTTGCGCGAAATGCAGGCACGACGTGGGATGGCAGTGGCTGAGCCATGCAGTGCAGATGTCAATGATGCAATGATGCGATTACAGACAATAGTTTGCGCAACTCGTCGCATTTCTGGCAAGCAGCACTAAAACCGGGCGTTCTTCATCACCTCTTATCTCGCATTACGCTGTTTCATGAGGCTCCGCTCATGCAGCGCAACACAGCCTCGTTCAAGCTAGTGCAAGGCTGCACGACCCACTGCCTTGGGTGCACCGATTTTTGGGGGCTGAAAGCTTGCTCTAAACGACTATTATTAGCGGCTGTTATGCACTTCTCGGCAATACTACACGTTGTCTGGCAAAAGTCTCGACGATCTAGCTTCGCGTCGCGTTACTCTCGCAAGGCTGCTGTCTTGGCCCGCTCGCTAGCGCACCCTTTAGCGTAAAGATGAATTTAATCTGACGAATAGGATCTTTTGTGTAGTCGCCCTGAGGTGCAGCTGCATTTTGGGTTGAGCATTTTTCCCGGGAATGGTACATGGTGTGGTGCTGGGGTCAAATTCACGACTTTAGTGTCGCGAGCGAAGATATATCATGGGTGTATCTTTGCTACATAGATCAACATGTCATCGGATCAATTGACTTGAAATCTCCAACTGTTGTTGCTTCCATTTGAACTCGCATTGATCCTGGTCATCATGTCGAACGCGGCTTCAGTCCACACCGGACTCTGGACCAATCACCAGCTCAGCTCTGCTCAAGGAGCAACTTTGACATTGACGACAACGAACGCGGCCTACCTCGTGGCTTTTCTTGCTTTGTTTCTCGGGTTTGTAGCTGGTCATTTCTGGGCAATCGTTTCATACGCAGTCTTCCAGATCCGATCAACTCTTGCGCCACGCAATGGCCAACACCACCAACAACAAGCAATTCTTCGCAACTATCACGCCCCTGGTGCGGCGATATGGCAGCTGTTTCAGCTTTCATGGGCAACCCGGAGACGACGAGGGGCTGTTGCATTTGCATCAGCTCTGCCGGTGACTGTGCTGGCATTGGTCAGTCTGATGGCTTTCGGCGCAGCTGGTATTCTGTCTGCACAGGTTACAAGCAAACAGTCAGACGTTTTGATTAAGAGCTCGGAGTGCGGCTTTTGGAACAACCGTACTGGCATTGCTGTTCCTGGCAACTACAGTCAGCGCAGATCGTTCCAGGCCAATGTCGTCGAGGACTTCAATCTGGCGTCTACGATGGCTACCGCTTGCCAGCAGAACTCGACCGTTGCATCTGATTGCATCTCCTACGCACCGAAACAGCCCAAATGGACTACAAGCACAAACGAAACCTGTCCTTTCGACGAGAAGATATGTTACCAGAACACTACCGTGCGATTCGATTCTGGGCTACTAGATAGCACAGAGCATTTCGGCATCAACGCAGGAAGCTCTGACAGGATCCAGCTCCGAACCGTAATGACATGTACCCCATTGATGCGCGAGGGCTATGTAAGCGATTGGCACGATATGAATGGCACCAGATTTTCACCGGGGCAGCTTTCTGGGGACGTCATGCATACCGCGCCTGGGGAATTATGGTTGGAGTGGTTCTACGGACGAACTGCGCGCATGGACACAAACTCGACGATGATTTACAGCGACCGAGAAGGCACAGTCAGCATGTTTGGTACACAACTGTACTCACTTGCGTAAGTTGCTAGTTTTCAACTCCTGCTGCAGCTCACTCACACTTGACAGCGCCTGGGAATACATACTCGCATCGTGGGGTCGCACAGAACCCAGTTGGATTCCGATACCAGAACTGAATCGCACCGATTCAGATGTCGAACTCCTGTTCCTGCGACAAGTGAATGGCATGCAATATGCTGAACCTGTCACGGACCCGTGGTTCGAGTCCACCATTCCAATAACAAGCGAGTATATGGACCAGCCAGGCCAATACAAGAACGTAACAGTCTACGGCTCCGAATATCCCATTAATGCCGTCGGCTGCGCGAGGCAATTCCAATGGTGCGACTCCAGCACCAAATCAAACCCGATCTGCACAGAACTCACCGGCCTCCAACCCGCCATCACGCAATCCCGCAAAATCTTCAACTCCACCAAGCAACGCGTGACAATTGAACGCCTCGTCTACATCCTGAACTGGGGCAGAGGATTCGAAGCCATCGCAGGCGCCCTGGCCGGCAACGTGCTCCTAATGAATAAATACGGCAACTACCGCACCGCAGCTCCGCGGCCGGATCAGTGGATCCAGGAACTCAGCCACATGTTCGGCACGCTGTTGACCAACTGGCAAATCAGGAATTATCGGTATACAGGAGGGTACCAGTCGTCGATTGACATTGAGCCGATTATCGGCGCGCCGTACGCGAATGAGACGTGGATGTGCGACGCGCAACTCGTGCGCAGGGAAGACTACCAATCGCTTAGTGTGCTGGGTCTTGCGCTGATTTGCAGCATCGGCGCGCTTATTGTCATCATCAATTTGAGTCTCGATTCTATTGTCGGGTGGTATCAGAAACGGTACAAGACGCGCGAACATGCGACGGCGGAGTGGGAGATGTTGCAGTCTGAGGCGCTGCAGAGGCAGTTGTACAAGGCTCATGGGGTGGATTTGAGAGAGGCGGATGCTAGTATGGCGAATGTGTTGGAGAGGATGAAGGAGTGGAAGGTAGGGGATACGATGGCGACACTGGTCGAGAAGAAGTGGACGCTGAAGAGCGTGGCGAGCGACGCGACGTTGAAGAATAAGGGGAGTGTTGTGGGTGTTGATGTTAGGAGGGTCGATTCGGATAGAACGTCGCCGGTTAGTCCGCTGGCGAGGAGTGAGTTTGTGTAGGCGCCTACGAATCATGTCCGACTTTCCTCCGGTTCAGTCGCTGATGCGCTCATGTGATACTCTGTTTACACATGCTACTTGTCATCTGTCCCGTGTTGTTTTGATCCTCTACATTACCTATCCCGTGCCTTGTGGTGGCCCCTGGTGCTTTTGCACATGATTCTTCGCTTGCTCTTGCAGCAAACTCGTACAAAGCAACTATAACTACTCTCCCATGGCTTCTTCCGTCATCGACCGCATCAACGACAAGACCATGGCTCAGGTCATCCCTGGATTCCCGAACGAGATCGCCCTGATGATACTTCGTGAATTGCCACTCGCCGACCTTGTCATCTTATACCCGATCAATAATGACTTGAGGGCAACCCTAGATGGCGACGAGCCACTTCGGAAGAAGATGTTCCGAATTCCTAAGAAGTACGACGTCGACGAGACAACAAAGGTTGCGTGGGTACGGGACCAATGCCAAGATGCAACCCAACGAGACGTCTCCAGAAGTTTCCTGGGCGCACGTCCAAGCCAACCCACTACTTTTGTCCTTCGGCAGAAAACACTTCGAAGCTGAACGGGTTTTCCATGGTGAAGTTTGTTTCGATACACTACGTTACCGTGGAGCGAGAATTTTCTACGAGCTTCCTAGGGACCTCACCAGCTCCCAAACAGTGATAGCCAGAGGATTGATTGACTCAATGTTTGTATCATATCCTCCGGTGACGCGCGTTAGTTCACAAGGTTATCGGCCTGTCAGCAACAAGATGGTACGGGACTATAGACCAGTCTATCACGAGATTTCGACATTCGTGCATGCCAGCTTCAAGGTAGATGGTGTCAGGAATTTAGTATTTAGAGGCGTTGCAAGGGCAACGCATTCTATAGTTAGCCTTAGCGTAACTTCTTAGAATAAAAAGAATATAGAATTATTAGAAAGAGAATAATAATTTATTTAAGTATTAATTAAGACTTACTTTTATCTCTATTAGCAGTCTTTATACTTAACTATCTTATAACTTATTTAAATTCTTATATTTAAATTATTTATCTTTATATAAGCTAGAAGTATATAATTAAATAAGATAGATTACTTAATTACTTATTCTTAAATTTATTATTCTAAGAGTAAAGAGATAACTTTATAAAAGCCTTAAAATATATAGATAGAATCTTTAGAAACTAAAAACTCTTTTAAAAGCTTTTCTAAAGTAACTTTAGTATTTAATAAAACTCTGCTACTAAGTAAAGTAAAAAAAAGCTCTAAACTTATTAAAAGAGCTTAAGCTAATATTCTAAAAGTTAAAATAGCTTAAAATAAGCTTAAGAATTCTAAATTTACTAAAGAACTTTAGAAAATATATATATAGCTTAAAAAGATAAAGAAGAAAAAAGAATTATATTTCTTCTAAGAACTTTAGGCTAGAGTAGTAGCAGAAAATACTTTTACTCTTTGTATACTTATAAATAACTTAAGTACTTTAGTAACGTATTCTACCAGTACGTGGGTCAACCCAGCGCGTGGGTCAGTTTTG
>Ga0265780_10001272_pt1 | contig 36200 bp, 28 predicted proteins | sample P1T30metagenome_FD_192432 | JGI IMG/M metagenome (GOLD analysis project Ga0265780, IMG submission 192432) | Plant litter microbial communities from East Loma Ridge, Irvine, California - P1 T30 | ecosystem: Environmental > Terrestrial > Plant litter > Unclassified | place: USA: California...
CCTCCATCTCCCCGACTCCCATCCCGTTCACACTAATCCCCTCTTTGGCGCCCTCAAACGTCTTGCGGATATACTCCTCGACCAGAACTTCCACGCGCCGGCGCAAAGCATCCTCGCCGCTCTCGGGGGCCGCGTCGGGCGGGAGGTGCGTGTCTATCTTCGAGCGGGCGGCGCGCGAGACGTTGGCGATGAGGTAGGTGAGGTCGGCAGGGGATTGGAGTTCGATTTTGCGGTGCGCGGAGGCGGTGGCGCGCGTGCCTTCGAGGTTGTCGCTCTCGAAGATTGTCGTGTTGGCGGCCATGGTTGTGAGGGTCTCGGTTCCGTTTCGTGATGTTCAGGATCTTTTGGTTGCGAGGTGAGTGGGGGTTTTTTGTATACAAGTAAACATAGCAGCAAGAAGACGATTGGTAGAGTGTGGGGAAGGCGTGGCTTTCGACCCTAACCCTGCTTACACATAATTGTATGTATATTTCCAGCAAGTAAATCGTTGATCGAGTTCCTATTCAATGAAATCTCGGTCGTTTTGCGGTTCAGTAGATATTCTGGTGTGTTATCAAAGGTTGGATTTGGTTGCATCGTTTCAGCTCGTTATAGGCCCTACCTAATTGCAATCAGATCGTTCGAGGACTCAATTCATTCCATCATCGGCTGGAAGTGCACCACACATCTCATTTACGCTCGATCACATGGGTTGCCCAACAAATGCTATCGTATGCATGGAATCGCATCCGTCTCTATCCATAGTCGCCAACAAGATTGAGACATGCCAGCTTGAAAAGTCAGAATATAAGTACTGTAGTATATATGCTAAAACGCCAGGACTACCAGAAGACAACGAGCTCGCGCTCGGAAAAGATCCCAAAAACCACCATCCTTACAAATCAGTCCAATGACACCCAAAAACAAAGAAAAACACGCGCAACACAAAAGCGCCCAAGTTCGTCATCGAGTGTGCACTCCCACGCTGTAACAAAGCATACCAATTCTATCCTTGCCAGACAGACCCGAGAGATTACTCCCTAGAACACCGACCGAAACCAGTACACCCAAAACAGAAGACGTACAAGAAAGGAACAAGAGATCATTGAGGGAACATGGCGGCAATCTCCTCCTCGGTCAAAACTATGTCTTGCACGGGGTCCTGCTTGCGCTCCAGATCTTGCGACTCGTAGTCTGCGTATGAAGGGAGGAACAGTTCTGTCGGAGGAGAGAGATCGAGTCAGAAGGGTTGATGTTTTCTGGATTTGGAAAGATTGCTCGAGGAACGACTTCTCAGGCGGAGAACACAACGAAATGCTTTGCTGCACTTACCTTGGTTCCAGTCGAAGCCTTGCGAGGATTTGACGCAGCTCACCTGTAGGTGGATGGATTCAAGTCAGATCGGTAATCACAGGTAATGCATGGCGGTCGAACACCACTCCGCCAGAATCACACTTCGGAAATCCCTTGAACAGAAACATTCATAGGTAATGTAAACTCACCAGTCTCGGCGCCCCGCCGTGTCCCAGGTCGATGACAGTATGCTCGGACTTGCTTAGCGAGCTGCCTGCGAACCGCGGAAACCGAACGTTAGCACTTCTGTAGTTTGCTCTCCTTGAAAAGAAGGAAGGAAAGAAAGAAAAACAGCCATCCTCTAAGCAGAGGGAAAGGCATATCCGCCCCCCAAAGCAACAACCACCAGATATACAAGAAAGCAAGATATCACATACCCAACAGACTCGCCCTCCTCGGCTGCGCTCTCACCACAACATCCACATCCGCTTCCCTCTCTTTCCCCTTGCCCTTCCCACTCTTGCTCGCACCACCCGGGCTGTCGCTAACAAAAGACGAAGGCGAGTACTGGTGGTGGGACGAAGCGTAGCTCGAGCCGGGAGTTGAAGCGGAGTTGTGGTAGGGGTAGTAGGAGGACGCCGAGGATGTTGAAGAAGATGTTCGGTGGGAGTGCGCAGATTGCTTGTTGGGGTTGCGGGTTGCGGGTATAGGGATTGAGGAGCTCATCTTTGCTCTGTTTTGCTTTGCTTTGCTTTGCTTGATCTGGCCTGGTATGGTACGGATAGCTACTGCAAGGTTGAGATGCTGTAGCTCGTGTAGGATAGCTCTGGTACTGTAGCTACCAAGGTACTTTTGGCCAGCTTCAAAAGAGAGGTTCAGAGGCAAGAGAAACAGGTAGCCCAAGAAAGTGAACAGAACAAAGAGCACTCAGACAGTCTAGTCAGTAGTCAGATGGTTGAAGTAGGAGCAACAATAATGAAGTGCGGTCAAGTCAAGGCCGCCTGGCTGGCCGCCCTTCGGGTAACCCGTGATGACTCGATGAGGCAACCTTTGGTGGTGCTGCCTGCTGATAGGCATGTCGATTAGTCTAGATGTAGCTTCCCGGCTGCTCATCAAACGCCATGTGACACCGATAGCACGCACGGCTCGGTGGTGTCGTAACCTTTCCAAGCTTCTCCACTCGCGGTGAACCGGAAGACTAAGTGCAGATCCCCGGCAGACCAATTGGAAGCAATAATTCCTTCCCTTCCTTGTTCGTGATGGGTCCGCCCTATATAAACAACAGATCAATATCGAAGCGAGCGCACGTTACCTAGGAAGTATGTAAAGCTGCCGCTATTTACAGTAGTGACCTGTCTCATGATCCTTGTCCTGCACGAGCGGGGAGGAAGTGGAGGAAGGTGGGACCTCGCAGGTGGCTGCCTACTACTGTACATCCTCAGATGAACTCCACAGAGGTGGACATGGTGTGTCCTAAAACGAGAGCAGAGCATATACAGCGAACACAAATGGACATCAGGATCAAAGCTTCTCTTGCGTAGCGAGGACAAAGGGGCGTGTTGCAGACGTTGTTTGATTGATTACAGGAAATTAAAGCACAGTGCTGTGACTTCCACGAAGTTATGCTATTGACTTTCTATCACTTTACGGACAGACTGCACTGACTGAAGTACGAGTCACTTCATCATTGTGCGGGAGAGTTCTCACCAGTGCTTACAGCACTCCGGTACCCGCTGCATTTTCATGATCCATCTTGGCCGTCCATGGCTTTCGCCATACGTTTCTCCTCGACACCGCGTAGAGGTGTGGATCATCATCGAGGTGGGTTTTTAACGAGGTTTGCCCTACCTCGTGCTTGTTGCGAGAGATTACTCTTAGGTCTGCTCGGGCTGATCAGCTGTGGCCTGATCATCAGTCTGCTCGGGTTGGTCAGTTGTGCCCTGATCCTTGGTAGACTCGAGCGCATCCTCGAGCACGCGGGTAAGAGCTCGACAGGCCATTTCACCGAACCCATCTTCGGGAGGTATGTCATCGTCATGATCATTAGTAGTATAAGTAGGCATGATCGTTGCCCTGATGCGAGCGAGACGTTCAGGGTCATTTCTTGCGTGTATCGCCATCCCTCCTATGACAGCTGTTAACCAAGGGGAGGGAGCAGGGTCCGCAGGGCGGTTGTATGCAGGTAGAGTGTGAAGTCTCTGCGTTTGGGTAAGTCCTGGAGTGTAGAGTCTCTCTGCCTGGCTAAGTGCTGGTCGCGAGACTCGCGAGGTGTTGTGACCTGGCAGTTCTGGTCTGCGATTACTGCGTGGCTTCTTTTTCCTAGCCGGTTTGAGTGACTTCAAATAAAGCTTGTATCCCTCAGGATCGCGTTGGCAGAAGTCGATATCCTCTTGGGAAGACTTGCAAGGTGGCGGATGTGATTTAAGACACTGCTGGCAAGGTGGACGGCCTGCATCTTTCCATGCTAGGTAGTCAGTAGTATTTGCTTTCTGACCAGCCTCCACTGTCTGGGAGTCTGCGATCGCATGGGTACGCTTGGTTTCCGACCCACTCTCGGGGTCGGGAATCTGCAGGATGCCAGCACGCTCAAAGTCGTGCATGGTAGAATCGCTGTGAATGGGCTCTTCAACAGCTGGGTAGTTTACCAATGAGTTGCGACCGCTTTGAGCAGTCGGCTCAAGGGGTGAGTCAACATCTTGTGATGGACTCATCGGGTGAAGCGAAGCAAGACAGCAAAATCACTCAACGGACACCAGAGAGAGAGAGGAAGGAAAAGAAAACTGCGCGCGAGTATCTCGCTGCGCAATTGTGATGTTGATGTTTACGAGCGGTGATGTCTGAACGGCGGAGGTGAACTGGTGGAAGCCTGGGAGCCGCAGCAAACACCGACCTGGTCCGAGCGTTCTCCAATATCAACCTCAGGTGTGATAGCCGACACTCTTCAATTGACATGATATACAACATCTTAATGGTAGCCCCGCTCGTTACTACATTCAAAGGCTGTGATACCAGCGTGTTGCATAGTCGAACAGTGAGCCATCATCTTCGTCGCAAGTACCGTAACTATCGCCATTTACCCTGTCCCTACTCCCTACCAGCCTCTGTGAGCATCCCGAATTACTATCTATCCTCACTTCATCCCTTCGTTTGCCAGTCCCGCAGAAAAATGTTTGTTGCGGGATGACCCATTCCGTTCCGGTCAGTGCCCACAATCAAAACTCCATTTCCCTCGACGCAAATTTACACTTTCGCTCAACATCAACATCACCACGACTGTGAGGCCGGAGGCCGCACAGCACCAACAACCCACCGCTCTGTTCGTTCAAAGCTCTTCCCTTGTCTTTCTCGTTCAGATCATTCACACCACCCACCCGATTTCGTCATGGTACGAAATATGAACCCAAGAGTCTGCCAACGCGCAACTTGATCACCACCCCGGCCCTGCCGGAGCGCAACCTGGGCACCACCTCGCATCTGCCCCAGTGCAATCTAGGAACCGCCTCGAGTTCGCGTCTGCCATGATGCAACTTGAACCACGATATTTCTGACTCGCAAGAGCTTAAATACACATACGAGTCTCAAATCACCCTCACGGGTTGACTGAACTCGGTGACGGGTCTTCGTCGCCTTTACTGGCTGACAGAGGCTTGGCTTACTACGATCTCCTGACTCGCAAGAGCTTCTGAAGATCCACGACTCCCAAATGCCCTCACAGGCTCACCGGGACACGGCAAATGATCTCCATGCCTCCCTTGAAACCGGAGAGTGGTCATCTACGGGTCTCCATCACCTTCACTGGTTGACAGAGACTCGGCTCACACGATCTTCCCGCCTCGCAAGAGCTTGAAGCATCTCAGAATCTTTATCGCCCCACACCGGGTGACTGAATCGGTCCACGATCTCCCTGTCTCCGTCAAAAAGAGCGAGGTGATCTACGAGTCCCCATCACCTTCACTGGTTGACAGAGGCTCGGCTCACACGGTCTCCACGTCTTCCTTAAAGGAAGCAAGGACTCCGTCGCTGTACCCACTCGAGAAGCTTTCTCTTGTGCTGCTTCACCTACTAGAGGCCATGCTTCTAGTCCCATTTTACCCACTCGAGATTATCTGTCCTGTGTCAATTCACCTACCAGAGATTGTTTCACTGGTCCCACGGATTTCGGTCACCCCACCAGGGACGACCGGGACTCGGCTCACACCCCACGATCTCCATGTCTTCCCAAAAAGGAGCGAGGAGATCCACGAGTCTCGCTCACCCGGCCAAGGGTTACTGGGACTCGGCTTCTATGGTCATTCCGGCTCGCAAAGAGACAGAATGATCTACGGGTCTCAACCACCCGATCAAGGGCGGAAGAGACTCAGATCGGATCTGCGACCACCGACAGTCTCTCCTTGGAAACAAAGTCAAAAGGAGCAAGGAGGTCCGCCGAGTCTACCTCATCAATCCCACTGGTGACAGACGACCCGGATATCTTATCCCTGACTCCGCAAAGGAGTCGGAGATTGACAACCGGATGCGGGTTCTCGCTATCTCCCCTTGGAAACAAGGTGAAAAGGAGGAGAGAGATCCACCGAGTCTACCTCGAGCCCAACGGCGACAGACCACTCGGATATCCCATCCAGACCTCTCTCTCTGTGACTCCGCAAAGGAGGCAGAGGTTGATTCATGAGGCGTCTCTCCACCCTTACGGGTGACAGTGACCAAGTCTCTCGCTCGACCGCCTCTCCGCAAAGGAGCAGGCGCAACAGCCACGGGTTCCTGATCTGATACAGACTCAGACCCCGTTCGCGCACCGCTCCGCAAAGAAGCAGGTGCCGAACCAAGAGTCTCCGTCCACCCCAAACCGGTGAGACAGACTCGGCATGGAAAGATCCAGACCCAGCTCATAGAGCCGGCGGCGGACATCCCAGAGGGCAGGGCAAACCTCTTTAAAAACCCACCCCAGCGAATTGGATCCACACCTCGACGCGCCGCTGGGGCGAAACGGAGCTTTCTTTCGAGAGCTTCGGCCAAGATGGATCCAGCAAGAGTAAAATTCATGATGACGATGAGTAACGAGACGCGAACGATTTGGACGGAGAGCACGAAAAGACATGGAACTGCTGAGAGTGGCACGAGGTTGCAGAGTAGGAGAAGTGCAGCCATCTGCAGTCGCTTGCTAAGCTAAAGTAGGAGAGTATTCCGATCTGATCCGAGTTGTAATTGTAAAAGTGTAATTCATCCGTCGATCCATCCATCGACGTTCCTTGCCCGTTCGTCCATCCATTCCCGAACCATCCCATCGTGAAAGCCAGGCGGTTAAACGCCGCGTCAAAGAAGTGACCCAGCAGTAACAATCGAAAAAAAGGAACCTCATACACCAGACCCAGTCGTACACCAACATCCCAAACCTCTTTCTAAACTTCACCCCAGCCACCAATGGCACTCTCGCCGTAACCGCCGCCGCTGGTCACGACGCTTCCTGTCGCGCTGTGGCCAAGATCCCAGTAATGCCTCGAGCTGGTGGCATCTCTGCTGCGACGGCTTCTCTTCGTGCTTTGTGACGCGCAGCTACTGCCGCCTGTCGTGCGCCTCTGTGTCTGGTGACGGCGGATAAGAGAGTCGCGGCGCTTGTTCTGTGTTGCTGCGCGCTCAGCAGCGCGGGAGACGAGCGGGTGCTGGCGACGGATCTGCTCGGCGCGGCGTTGGGACTCTGTTGAAGTAGCCCAAGAGGTGGGGAGCGGGCCGGCTGCTGGTGTGGTTTGAGGTTGAGCGGTGGTGGAGTCGGAGGCGAAGCGGCGGCGGAGGTAAGAGAAGATCATGCCGACGTCGATGTCGCGCTCCCAGTATTCACGTTCTTGCTTTGTGCGAGTGGCTTCGGCGGTGGATAGTTGGACGGGCTCTTCTTCGATACCCCATAAGGAGGTGTCTGGCTCGGAGACTTGGTGCTGTGGCATGGTGGGTTCGAAGAGAGATTCGGAGGAGGGTTTGTCTGATTCGCGGGTGCTCAGCTTCCGACGTTGTTGACGGAGGCTGGGTTGTCGAGTGCTTTGGTTTGGCAGAGATGGTAGCCCGGCGTAGTCCTGTGGTGTTTGCTGCATTTGTTTGTAGGCGCTGAAGGCGCCCTCGTGTTCGGCCAGTTGATGTACAAGCATGCCAAGCTCCTTTGCGATGCGCTCCATCAGCTTGCCTTCCCACGAGTGATCGTGGTCCCGAAAGGTGACTCTGGATTCGGCTGCCGCTGCTGTTGCGAGTGGCGAAGGTTGCACTGGTGTAGGTGTTGAACCATCTGCAAGCTCCTCGCCGAAGATGACAGAGAGCGTTTTCTCGTCAAGGCCGATGAGATCTTGGATCACCCTTCGCGTGATTCTTTGCCACCAAGACTCGCTAGGCTCTTGCTCTTCACTCTTCGCCATCTCCTGCTCTTCGTAAATAATGGGCTCCTCCCCTTGCATCGACTCAATCGCAACACTCTCAGGCATCGCAGACTCCTCCGTGACTCGGGAGAAAGTGCTCATCTTGCTCATTCGCCTCTGTCTCCGCCTGGTCTCCCTCTCGATTTCATCTACGACTGCCTTGCTTTGCTCCAGCCTCCACTTCTCAATCCTTGCCATCTTCTCATCTGCAGGGTCCAGTTCTTGAACCTCCTCGACTTCATCGATCCTCTTCTGCAGACTGCTCCGCCTTCTGACATGTCTCCGACGGTGAGGGTTGTGCCTCTCGAATTGCCAGAGTTGTTCTTGTAGACCAGCTGAAGAGGTAAACGTCCCCAATCCATCATGTGTTGGCAGAAGTGTTCCACCAGATTGATCCAGCTGGTAGGGTGTTGATGAGAAAGGGTCGTGTGAGAAAGCGCGCAGGCCATCGTCCAGACTGTCCAACTCTCCCCCATCATCTTCAGCCTCTGTTCCCTGGCATGTCCCTTCGCCCTCCTCAGTGGTGCTCGCGATAGGTTGTGATCGCACGTGAGTCTCTAATGACCCGAGGTCAGACAGGTAGGTGGCTGTCCGTGGCGCCTGCGATGTGTGCGAAGCGGTGTCCTCATTCTGCGCCGGCGCAAACAGTATCCATTCTTGGGATTCAATTGTCCTCTTCCGTTCCAGTGCATGGGTATCATTGGCCGGCTTCGTGAATGAAGCCTGGCGCGCCGCCTGCGGTCGCTGTTGGGGTTGCTGGAAAGCCATAAAGGCGGTCGTCGTTTCGAGAGATGCTCTATCGAATCAGGACTTATTGTAGGAAGACCAGTGTCTAGGTGAGGTGGTCGTGTGGTGTTGTCCGTCACGCGCAAATATCTTGACGGTTGTACCGTCTCGGTGTACCAGCGGAATGACGGTTCTTTTGCGTGTCGCACGACAGGGATATGGTGGCGAGCTTATAGAACAGCGTTTGCGAGAGGGTGAGGTCGGGAGCGTTGGACTAGGAATAAGGATGGTATGTCGGTGATGAGCAGGGTTGAGAGGACCCGCCGAGTCGGCGAATGGACCTGCCTTGGAGGCAGAGAGAAGGGAGTCAGTGATGTCTGGATCACGAGGATAGCGCGTATGGCGGTGGATTACGGGCCTTCTGACGAGCTAGCGGGAGGTGCAAGTCGAACGTGGGGTACAAGTTGGATGTACTTGTTACTCGTGTCGCCATAGATAAGGGCGCTGCGATGATACCACAGCACAGCACTCCTTTGATCCGCATCCTTCTGGTAATGCAGGGAGTGCGTACTGCGGGTGATGGAAGCGCTGTGTCTCTCAACCGCAGTCCATAATGCATACAGTATGCAGCCTTACACCTCACCTCACATCCCACAGTGCTATCACACCACCACGTCCGGTTGCTCGGAGAGGCCTTCCGCAACCCTTCCAAGCTTCCATACGATAAGAAGATCCGCGCTAAGATCGCACCAGCGACGGCGGCACGGCACATCGGCGGTGACGTGGGTGGTGTTCCGATTTGCCCTGCTGGTTAAACAGAGGATTCATATCGGCATCACTCTGGCATCTCAGTTCTGACATATTATTACCGCCGTTGGAGAAGCAAACTTAGAAAGTTACCCAGTAGGGCAATCGCAGCTACTCCTGCCACCGTGTCCGTTCCTAGAAAATCTGAGAAAATTTTCCGTCTCGTTCGTAATGAACCTAATTCAGAAGAGATCTTGCCGGCCCGGAGTCATGAAGTGTCAGCCTCGTCACCGTGAAACATACATCATGCAGGAGATGTGGCTTGTGTGGTCCCAACGTGATAAGCAAGGTGAGCATTGGACTCTATTTCTGGGGTGCATCAACGATCAGTACATGTATACATGAGATACCTGCGTTGAGTCAGCCAGAGGTGGCTGATGAATCCGTTTGTCGCTATCTACTTCGTTGTGGCTTGTGGTTAGGTTGATTTGTAGCACGCACGAAAGCGAGATCACTCATCACTCTACTTCTTCAAAACCTTCTCGCGATAGGACTTCCAGCCCATATCATCGAGTTTCGCATCCTTGGCCATAACCTCATCCTCGGAGTCGCGTGTGTACTTTTCAACGCGCTGTCTGATAGCAACGTCACTGCATCCGAGAATTCTCGCGGCGAGCAGCGCGGCGTTCGTGCTGTTGTTGATGCTGACAGTTGCGACAGGGACACCCTTGGGCATGTTGCAGATGCTCAAAAGGCTGTCCATGCCGTCGCCGATAGTAGGCTTCACAGGTACGCCAATTACTGGTAGAGTTGTGTGGGCTGCTGCCATGCCGGGAAGGTGTGCGGCGCCACCGGCTGCGGCAATGATAGTCTTGATGCCATTGTCGGCGGCGGAAGAGGCGAATTCTGCCATCCAGGTAGGAGTGCGGTGAGCCGATGTGATGCGGGTGGTGTATGGGATTGCCAGTTTGTCAAGAATCTCAAGACCTGGGGCAAGCACTGGGAGGTCGGAGTCGGATCCCATGACCACAGCGACGAGAGGCTGCTCCTTAATCTCTCTTGCTGGAGTGTCAGAAGACTTCTCCTTGCCCTGGTCCATAAAGTCGACGAGAGGCTGGATCATCTTCTCTGCTTCTGCCATCGTAGGGGCAGTGATAGTAACGTGTCCCATCTTTCTACCCTTGCGGGCCTCACCCTTTCCGTAGAGGTGAACACCCTCGCCACCGAAGAGCTCAAGGGCTTTCTTTGCGGCTTGCATGTGAGAGTCGGGGGCTTCACCGCCGAGAATGTTCAGCATGATAGAAGGTTCACGCAATCTCAAGTTCCTCTGAGCGATGGGCAGGTCAAGAATGGCCCGCAGGTGGGCGTCGTACTGCGAGAGTGGGCATGCTTCGATCGTGTAGTGTCCAGAGTTGTGCGGTCGGGGTGCGATTTCGTTGATGAGAAGAGTGTTGTCCTGCTGCAAGAACATCTCAACACCAAAGACACCCTTGCCCCAGAAGCAGTCGACTGCTTTACGAGCAAGCGCTTGCGCTTTCTCGTTGATGTCCTTCGAGACACCACGTGCTGGTGAGTAAGTAAGTTTGCAGATGCTGTTCTCGTGGATGGTCTCTACAGTAGGGTAGGACAGCACACCGTCCTTGGTCTTGACGACCATGACTGCAAGCTCCATCTTGAAGTGAGACCACTTCTCAGCGTAGAGGTCTTTGTTGGCACCGAGAGCCTTGAGCGCGGCATCAAAGTCAGCCTCTGACTTCACTGGGAAGTTACCCTTCCCATCGTAAGCCTCTCTGCGTGATTTCAGCATCAAGGGCAGACCGAGTGTCTGTGCGGCTTTGGCGAGTTCATCCTTGGTGGCAGATGATAGAGGGACAGATTGCGCCGTGTCGACGTCAAACTTCTTTAGGTGCTCCTTCTGAAGGTACTTGTCCTGGATGGCGCGAATGGTCTTCCAGCTGGGTTGCACGTCTGTAGTAGCAGAGATCTCTTCCAGAAATTCCGTGTTGACGTGTTCGATCTCGACTGTGACTACATCACACTTCGCTGCCAGTTTTTGAATGGCCGCGGAATCCTTGAAAGAGCCTTCGACATGGCCGTCGTGGTTTGTGATTTGTTTGGCGGACGAGCCAGCGGCGTCGAGAAAGTTGACCTGGACGTTCAGGCGGTTGGCGGCTTCTGCAAGCATGCGACCCAATTGGCCGCCACCGAGAACGCCAACAGTTTTCTCCATTGTTGCACGAAAGATTTGCTTCAGGCGTAGATATTACGCGTGTGTGTTGCTTATCAAGCAAGGTGTTGGTGGGATGAGGTTGTCGATAAATGCTCGGAGCAAATACATGCAGTCAAACTTTAAGCTTTGCGCAGCCAATGACTGTAAAAGTCTAAACCACACTTCACCCTTCGTCACTCCATCGATACACATCATGGATCAACACACACATATCGTAGCTATCAGATAACGTGTAACATAATCCCCCAGTCTGCCCCAAATATGGATGAATTTTTGATGGTGCATGGCCGTTATTTCCCTCCACAGAGGATCGCTGTTCGAATTTTCCAAGCAGGCCTAAAGCGCTACGAAAGAACTTCACTTCGAACTGCGTTTATCTCACACTTCCAGGCCAATCTGTCCCTCTATCATCTGCCACCAAGGATGAACTCGCCAAAGCCGCACAGACACTCGGTCTGCCCTTGATGCTGAAATCACGCAGAGAGGCTTACGAAAACTACTGGGTTGTGTTCGAAAAAGTGACATACATCACAGTGAGCAGCGCGGGCTGGAGCGCTGGAGCGTTCAAACGAGTCGGTAGAAGTTGTCAAGCAAAATTGGACGACACAGCTGAACATGCATGAGCGGCATGATGTTCTGCTTTTTCATTCGAGGCTGAGAAATCAAGCAAGCAATTTTATCGGACTCCTCCAAATCCTCCAAGCAACGCCATGTGCTTTTCTGTGCACTGATATCCGTCGCAAAGCAGACCCGGGATTCTTTGCCTCTTCCAATAATGCGGACCAGCAGCGGGAGAGCCACATGATCATGCTTGATTCTCTTGACCTCGTGTAGTATTTCTTCAAGGCGCTTACACCTTGAAACCCTTGGAGCGTCTGCGACCACGGGCACGCTCGAACTTGCGGCCCTTGGACTGGACGAAGGGCTTCTTGTCGGTGTGGGGACCGAAGCCGAAGTGCTTGTTGGCCTCACGGGCGGTCTTGGGGCCACGGATGAGGATGACGTTGGAGCCAGTCGGGGCACGGAGGGCGAGCTGGTCGAAGGTCAAGCACTCACCACCGGCGGCGGTGATGCGGGCACGGGCGGCGGCAGTGAAGCCGAGAGCGCAGATGCTGAGCTTGGGGCACTCGACCATGCGGGTGTCGTCGGTGACCTTGGCGACGGTGGCCATGATCTTGCCCTCGTACTCCTTGTTGGAGGAGGGCCTCTTGTTCAAAGAGGCGATCTTAGAGAGGGAAACCGGGGCCCTTGATTTGGTGTTAGTAGAGCTCAAAACGCAGTGTTAACCACTTGCTCTAGGGACGAATAAACACGTGCCTGTGCATTTTTGACATCCTCAGGCGACGGAGGACGACCTGGTTAAAGGCCGAGTCCGTGCGACGAGCGAGGAAGCTGTAAAGCTGGGAGGTGTCAGAAGTCGCCAAAATCGTAATTCCAACTCTTTCGCAGCATGTATACCTTATGAAGCAAGAGCTTATAAGCATTTTCGCTCTTCGGGGCCTTGCGGTGACCGTTGGTCTTGTGCTTGCTGTGAGGTTTGTCAGGATACGATTTATCATTGACATCGCGCGCAAAATTCGTACTGGTCTGCGCAAAGTTAGCAATGAACATTTCCTGATACGCTGAGGATCTGCGGCACCTGTAATATCGATTCCCATGTCGGCGGTATTGTCCGGGTGCTGGTCGTGGGTCGATGTCGTCGCTGGTCGCCTACGCGAAGTAAGTGAAGGAGTAGGAAATTCTGTGGAGGAAAGGTGCGATCTCTGCCAAGCGCGGAGGAACCGGCCGAGCGATCTCCAGCTTCACGGATTGATGCCTGACATCAAACAAGGCATCCCTCGATCTTCAAATAAATCCCATGCGCAGGTGCTCATCCAATTCTCAAGTTGAGCTCTGTCGAATTCAGGTTCAACGTCAAATTGCCCTCGCACATGTCTGGACTGGCAGCTGCACATATATCTTCTCATCACTCAATCATGTACTCCGGAATCGCCGGCAATCTCACGAAAGAGTATTTCAGACGTCTGCATTTCTATCAGTGCCTAGGTAAGCATTGTTGATTGATTGTTGATGTACGCCTGATAGGACCTGTAGAGAGTTGTTTCCCTGTGGTCTTCCTCGGAAGCTGGCTCTAGGCTGAATTTCCGACTGAGCCGACATCGAGAACTTGAGACAGCTCCACGGCAAATTTGGACGACTTGCTTGTTCGTGTGGAGTTTCGCGACAGGCAGATGGAACATCAGAACACACTTAACCGAAATTGCACTACATCTTTAACGAAACGTATCTGGGGCGACGCTATGATTTACGCTGGTCTGCACGCGCCGTGGCTGAAGCCGCCGCCAATGAGCAAGGCTAGCGTAAAGTAGTAGATGGGAGCGGTTGACACACTTTGACAAACTCATCTGAATAGGACACAACAATGGATCCGCAGGACTCGGAACACTCCAAGTCCATGTGAACGACAGCGACTCAGCAGCATGGCCAACAGCGACACAAATACTACACATCCGATTTGCACGAACGTTGGCTACGGCGCCGGGCCTTGGAAGCTCAACAGTGGCCAGGGCAAGCAATTCAATCACACAATCAGTGGTGATTTGTCCAACTCTCAATACAACGCCACAGTACAGCATTTCCATGGCGTGACAGCCCCAAATTCCGGCCAAGCCGACGCACAAGTGCGAAGAGCGATCTTCCTCACAGATCCGACAATCGAAAGGGATCGATTGATTTAGGCAAAAGGCCAGCGAGTCACGGGCACTTGCGAATGGATCAGGAAAGACGAAATCTACACTCGCTGGTTTCATGATGATGCGCAGCCAATTCTCTGGATTTGCGGAAGTCCTGGCAAGGGTAAGACAATGCTCTCGATCTTCCTATCGCAGGACTTGGAGGCCAAGGCTAGAACAATATACTTCTTCTGCCATGCCGGAATCGAACATCGTAACACAGCTATCGGTGTGCTTCGCGGTCTAATTTGGCATCTGATGATTCATTTTTCAGGAACCACTCGCTGCGCGCGGACATTAGTCGATGCCTTGCGGACAATGTACAGTGCTCTGGACCCGGATAGTCCTGAGCACATGGAGGCTGCTTTATCATCTCGCGAAGCTCTGTGGCTGTCGTTTATGAAGCTTATGGAAGAGGAAGGGTTCGGGCGGATCTTCTGCATCCTAGATGGCTTGGACGAACTTGATGAAGACTCACGGAACTGGCTCGCAGCCAAGCTCTTGTCATCGAAGAACGCTGGTGGCAGAAACGTTCTCAAGGTGATTGTGACCAGCCGGGAGCCGATGAAGCCGATTGATGGTAAGCACGTAGACCTAAACCTAGATCACAACGAGGGAGTCAGCTCAGACGTGACAATGTTTGTGCAAATCAAATCTCTTGAGTTGCTCAGGCGTATCTCCCTCAACGCAAGACAGCAAGAAGACACCAAGCACCTCTTCCAAAAACACATCGAACAAACACTTCTGGTTCGTTCCCAAGGCACATTCTTGTGGCTCGGCTCTGTGATAGCTGAGCTCATGAAAGAAGACACTATCACTGGGGTATTCTCAGCCATGGACCATCTGCCCCAAGGACTACACGAAGTCTACGAGGAGATGTTGATGCAGATAAGATCGCACCAGAGAAACACTAGCCTTGAAGTTCTTGGATGGGTCGCATTGTCTCGCCGTCCATCGAGTCTGCAAGAATTGGCATCTGCAGTCAACTGCCAACCTCCTCATGACTGGTTGACCATTGAACAAACCATCACAGAACGTACTGCTTTTTGTGGCCCATTGCTCCGCATTGCGGACCAGGAAGTTACTTTGGTGCACGAGTCTGCGAGGGACTACTTGCTGCTGCTGGAGGGAAACCAAAGAGGCCGCGACAAAGGTCTTCACTTTAGCCTGGAAGAAATGCATTCACGGATCACTAAGAGGTGTATTGATGCTCTAGTGAGAAAACAACCCCTACCGTCTTACGCTACGCAGTATTGGCACCACCATGCAAGGCATTCTGGGACGCTCGGGAGCCATTGCTTGTACTACGCCAGCTCTTTTTTCAAAAATCATTCAGGTACTTGAAATATGCTGTGGCAGACCTTCAACTGTCAGCTAATCCGTTGTAGCGTCCTTGACGAGCATGATCCTAGTATCAATAATCCTCCACTACGTGTGGACTGCTATCCCAGCGTCAAGTGCTAAGTCGAAAGTCGCTTGACGTAAGATCACACTTGAGCTGGTCTGTTTCTTGCGTGATCAGCTGCAATGGAACAGACTTCTGTGGACTTCATGGATGATCTCGAGAGATCGCATCGTTGTCAGGTGGCAAAGAAACGCCGTATCTTGATGTTTATTAGACATTATTATACACTTGCAGACCTCTACAAAGGCTCGTCTGCATACGCCTCGGGCATGGCCTCCCGCTCCGCGTGCGCCTCCTGTGCAGCCCGCTCCTCTTCCTCGATCCTCACAGCCCACAGCGCCGAGCCAGCTGCTGAGGTAAGTAGGAACATCATACTGAGCACAGGCACCAGCTGCAGCACCATGTACACTGTGCCAAACCACATGTACTCGTACTTTCTGTTCTTCCTATGAGTGAAAGCTTTCCGGTCCTGTTTTGTAAATCCCTTGAGCGTGAAGTACCGCCAATTCAGTAATGGTCCAGCGCGGTAGCCGGTCAAGAGGAGGAACAGCGGCACGCCGACGAAGGGAATGAAGTTGAGCGGCAGGAAGATCATAAGCTCGATCAGCTGTCGGACTGAAAATGGGGCAAAGACAGCACCCTTCTCTCGCGAGCCTAGCCTCTTCACAGGATCGCTCTCGTCGTAGTCTTCAGCCACGATTCGGCGGTTCTTGACCAGGTCCTCGTATCCCTCGGCGACCATGACTGCATCGAAGATATCCACTTGCGTGTGATCGACAAACATGGCTTCAAATAAGAGCGCAATGAGTAGGTTTCCAGAGCCCAGCAGGAAGAATGTCGCATTGACCCACGCGCTGCCTTTGAAGTGGAAGAGGGCCAGGAAAGCGACGAGTGGTATGTAGGCAGCAAGGAAGAGGATGGCCAAGATCGCGGTTGAAAGCACAGTGAGTGGCAGCAAGCGACTACGCAAGAGGGGATGTAGTGATCGGTGGGTGGCGAAGTAGTAGATTCCTTTGATGGGGTAGAAGAAGGATGGCGTGAAGTTGGCGCGTATGAAGCGCGAAGCTGCTGGAGAAGGCATTGTCCAGAGGTCTCTGCGATAGACGCGTTGTGTTGTTGAGGTACAGTATAGACACCAGTCGTCGGCGACCGCAGTGGTAGTAAAGTTGATGGTCCTGCGATCCCGTTGAGGAGTTGGTGGAGAGTTGAAGTGGACTTGGGGCGTTTCTTGCTGCCTGCCTGCGCCAGCCCACTTCAATCTTGCGGATCTTGACTCTGACGTCGCGTCCCTTGGTCGGCTTCTGGAACAACGCGGCCCGGCTTCAAAAAGTCCCTCTTTCATTTCCGCTCAGCCTCAGGCCCAGCTCGGCTTACCTGCACCTGAACTTCTCGAAGCTTGGCACACACTCCCGCGCCCGAATTCAGTCTGGAGAACTCGCAACGACGACGACGACCCGAGAACTGCAGGCGATCAACTAACCCACAGTGACACTCCGGAACTCCCAGCCAAAATGAAGTGTATGTATCTTGTATGCGCGCGACGAGGATCATGCTGACAGTTGAATAGTCCTCAAGACTGGCCGTGTGGTACGAATGCACTTGCGATAACCTCGAGATACGCGAAAAAACGAATACTAACAATCCCCGAAAAGGCCATCATCTCCCGTGGACGCTACGCTGGCAAGAAGGTTGTCCTCCTCATGCCCGTCGACAACGGTTCCAAGGGCCACCCCTTCCCCCACGCCATCGTCGCCGGCATCGAGCGCTACCCTAGCACCGTCACCAAGCGCATGTCCAAGGCCCGCGCCACCAAGCGCAGCAAGGTCAAGCCCTTCATCAAGGTCGTCAACTACAACCACCTCATGCCCACCCGTTACACCCTCGAGCTTGAGGGCCTCAAGAACACCGTCACCTCGGACACTTTCAAGGAGGTCAGCCAGAGGGAGGAGGCCAAGAAGACTGTCAAGAAGACCTTCGACGAGAGGTACCAGAGCGGCAAGAACAGGTGGTTCTTCACCCCTCTCCGTGAGTACACCCAAAGGAAGAAAAGGCATAAAGGCAAGTACGGTATACTGACGGTCTTGCAGGTTTCTAGTGGTTGCGCGCAAAGCTATAACGGATGGAATGCAACAACAGCTGGGATGCGATTCGGAGTTCATGTGTGCTAGCGGAAGTCTAGCTTGAATGCAAAGCCTTTCTTGCCACGTCCAATACTTATGTCGAATCATCCACAGCTTGATCTTTTTTTTACGAACGCGATTTGGTCAACTTCTCATTTCTTTCAAAATTCTTCACTCGTGTCACTGACTCTCAGACATCCCCGAGCGCCTATAGAGTGGCTCCTTTCACTCCGGACCTGGACACACCGAATGCGAACTTCTCGATACGACAGCACCACGGCTTGGAAAAGAATTCAATCGAAAGTGGGTGGATTTTGGATGTGAACTCCGGGCGTGGACTTTGGAAGATTGGATCAAGTGTCTGGGGGAGGTTTTCACGGGTGGAGGATGTGACTGGACGCAATGAACATCCGAGTGATGTGCTTTGGCTGGCTACAAGAATGACATGTGAAGAAGGCGCAACCTGGCTATCGGCAGATCTACTGGCACTCTTCACATCACCCACCGGAGGCTTGATCGACATGATAACGTCAGAGTTTGAGCACCTAGCCTGCAATTACGAGAGCGACACATGCATGTATGCTTCGACAACCAGACACGGCATGGCTTTCCCAGCCTGCACTACATGTTCATTCATGATACATCCAGGTTCATGCCCAACGGGTCCTGCTCGCTCAGCCGTATACATACTGCATGCTGGCTGCGCTGAGCACTTGACATCACAAACAGTGAGATGTCTCGTCACTGCTCCACATTGCCTCTCATCAACCCAATCCATCCTTGCATTGAACGATTGGGGCTGACAACATGCGTCAGACAATTGATGACCATGCTGGACGCCTGTGTAGCTCGAAGTGTTTGGTCAGCACATAATCTCAGCCAAGTGTTCCTAGCCAGACTCCAATGGCGCTACCCCGCCTGAACTGCGCTCCACGCCACCTGTGACCATGCATCTGGTCCGACTAGTCGTCTTTGTCTTCGGCTCGGCCATAGCCTCTAGGCACTTGATATTTCCGTGTATCCGTCTTGAGTAAATGTGATCAGACGCGGGGTCGTTCGTTTATACCTTAGCTATGCAGCCGTATATAGATGCAATCCCTCAGCAGCTAAAGGTAGGTCCAACGTCCACACACTAACCATCTTATTGACTTTCTTCACAAGTCGTAACTTACCTGTCACATTTCAGCAGTATGGGCCTACCGTCAGAGCAAAACGCTGCTGTCAAGACTGGTTCAGGTCACGATGCTAAAGCACCGGTCAAACGAATAGCAGTCCCGCAAGAGCCCGGCCCAGGTTAGTGTATGGTTTGTTCCTTGTTACCATTGTGATTCTAACAATACAGGGCAAATCCTTGTCAAGATCAACTGGACTGGCCTTTGTGCTTCGGACAAATCTCTACTCCACGATGAATGGGCTGCTTTCGGTGCGGTCATGGCCGACTCCGCATGCGGTGTTGCCGGTCATGAGGGAGCAGGTAACGTCGTCGCCGTAGGTCCTGACATGCAAGACCTGTGGCAGGTCGGTGACAGGGCCGGCGTCAAGTGGGTTGTGAGTACGTGCAAGCAATGCGAGTTCTGCACCAACGGCACGGACGAATTGCACTGCCCCAAGCAGTTGAACTCGGGCTTGACGGCGCCCGGCACGTTCCAGGAATATGTTCTTACTGATGGAAGATACGCCACAAGGTAATGGCGACGATGAACGGACTCGTTCTGCACATTATGCTGATCTATGCACATCCAGGCTTCCGGACTCAGTCCCAGACGAAGAAGCAGGACCGATCATGTGCGGCGGCGTAACTGCGTACGTCGCCTGCAAACGCAGTGCCGTCAAACCAGGCCAATGGCTAGTCATCACCGGCGCAGGCGGCGGTCTCGGCCACCTCGGCATCCAATACGCCAAAGCCATGGGCATGCGAGTCATCGGCATCGATGGCGGCGAGGAGAAAGGCAAGCTTTGCAAATCTCTAGGAGCCGAAGAGTACCTTGACTTCAAGACTGTCAAGGATGTCACTGCTGAGGTGACGCGAATCACTACCTACGGCGCCCATGCTGTGATTGTCTTTGCTGCTTCGAAGGAGAGCTACGGCTCTGCACCGAACTTGCTGAGACCTGGCGGAACTGTGGTCGCTGTAGGTATTCCGGGCGATGCAAGTGTCATTGCCGGTGCGCCGCCGGTTCTCCTTGCGTTGAAGAGGCTGAATGTTGTCGGAAGCGTCACTGGAACTTTGAAGGTTCGTCGTGTGAATCCACTGATCGATCGTTCAATCGATCTCACGATTCGGTCGTGTGCTAACAAATTCTCGCAGGACGTTGAAGAAGCGTACGCCCTTCCAATAAGATCAGCTGTAATGTTGATTGACAGACCCTTGATGCTGACCACACTGTGTAGACTTGATTTCACCGCCAGAGACCTGGTTCATCCCATCCTTACGAAAGGCACGCTGGACGATGTCGACAAGTTTTGTGAGATGATGCTCGCAGGTCAATTGCCTGGAAGGGCTGTGTTGAAGGTCTCGGCTTGAAGTGAGGTGATCGCAGTGTGATGACCACCCGAGGGCTTCTGGTCAGTTTGGATAGCGTCGAAGATCTAGTCAGATCTTGAGATCATTAACATCGTTCCACCGTCCTTGTTCCGGCAGAACTCATCATGTTCTCAATCTCAAGAGGACATGGCATACCCAAACACTAACCCTGGCTGTCGATCTCACTTCGTTACACTTTTTGTCGTGGCGGTCGCCCATTATTGATTCTACAGTAGTTGCTGCAGAAGAATGCTTGCCTTACATGTAGGTATGGTTCATTTCAATCTAGAGCTCGATACTGGCTGTTAAGGGTCTTCTCCTCCGTTTCCTTGAATTCACGAAAAGCTTCACCAAGACTGCGTGAGTTGGACCTAAGTTGTCTCACTAAGCAAGGCAACTGAATGCAAATAATGCTCCCACGATGGCCATGACACACCTCAGCCTTACAGAAGCTAACTTGCGTGCGACTCAATTATCGATTTTATACTTTCTGTTCAACTGGTTTCTTGTGTTTTTGATTTGCTCTCAGGCGGGGTCCGATGACGTATGCGAGATAGCGTCCGCCGACTTCCTGTCGCAAGGCGGGTGTGAAGAGCACAAACATTCCAACGTCTACCTTGCTCAAGCACTTCCAGACTCGCGATTGATTTTTGTCGAAGATACAGAAAATCCTACTTTACTTGAAACACCCGGCAACGCAACACTTATCTTGATCACCACAAGCACAAGCGACCAAGTCAGATCAGCCATCATGTGAGTAAACAATGACGTCTGCAGCGACAAGGGAGATGTTTGTGAATACCATACCAAGAACGACTCTGACAACGAAGCAGGAACATCGGCCGCTCCCACTCCATCCGCTCGAAGAAAAGCGACAACTCCACGAGCACCTCCAGCAAACCTCACTTCTCTCTCGCCTCGTTGCGCGGCACTCAGCAACCTGAGCTCTCCAAGCGCCTCTACAAGCTTATCAAGTCTGAGAACCATGCGATCAGCGCATACGAGAATGCTTCAAAGGAGGGCGCCCACATCGCCGGTCAGTTGAGCGAGTGGGGAGAGAGCACCAACGATGAGGCACTCAGCGACGTCAGCGACAAGCTCGGAGTACTGTTGGCGGAGATTGCTGAGCAGGAAGACCTGTTTGCTCAGGGTCTTGAAGATAGCCGAAGCGTGTTGAAGCAGATCCGCAACACTGAGAGCTCGGTACAGCCCAGCCGCACCCACAAGCAGAAGGTGAGAAAGTTCGTCATGTCATAAGTGACCGCGCGGTAGAACTAACAACATACAGATCCAAGACGAGATCCAGAAGCTGAAGTACAAGGAGCCCGAGTCTACCAAGCTCGTCACTCTTGAGCAGGAACTTGTCCGCGCCGAAGCCCAGTCTCTCGTCGCCGAGGCTCAACTGACCAACATCACCCGCCAAAAGTTCAAGGAGGCATACGACATCCACACAGCTGCTGTAATCGAGAGAGCCGAGAAGCAGATCCTACTCGCGACACAAGCGCGACAGCTCATCAACCTGCTCGACGACACACCGATCGTGCCTGGCGAGGAACGCCCGGCCTACAACAATGCCGAGCTGGCAAGGCAGACGCTCAACGACGCAGAGGAGGGTCTCAGGACCTGGCAGCCAAGCCATGCGGGTATTGCGACGCAGAGTGGGATGTTGGGTTCCAATGCCATGCCCGAGCAGTCCAGCGGCCTTTCTGAGGAGACGCACGCAACGACTGGAACTGCCAATGTGATGTCTGACAATACAATGCTCAGCGAGCAGCAGAGGGTCGAGGCGATGGAGAGGGCACAGGAGGAGGCTTCGAGCTCGGCGCCTTACTCGAACATGGGAACGTCTGCGCGATCGGAAAGCCCGGTTCAGAAGGCTTCTGTTGCTTAGAGTTTGGAATGTTAGTCAACTGGTCGGCGGGTTTTGAAGCTGTAACGCTCTAATGTTTGAATGCGAGCGTTTTTACGGGTTATGATGACGCTTTGGCTTGATTGCAAGATACCGTATGTTATAATCGATCGATCAAACAGACCTCTCAATCCGCTCCCTGTGAACAATGTTTAAGTTCTTGAAGAACCCCTCCAACTGTCTCCCAAGGTGGACTATTGTAGAGCCATATGAGATGTCACATCATCTTGAATGCTGCACTGCATGTAGATAGGTGATGTTTGCTGCCCCCCCTAGAAAGTAGCATTGTATGTCCCGAGAGACCCGGTTCAACACCATACAGATATCCAATATGCTCTCATAGGATTAAAGTCACAGAAGTTGTACCACGTTTGCGACCGCGATCACGAGTACTTCTCTCTCGCGCTCTCGTATGCTTTGTTTGCAAACTCATCCATGGCCACGCTGCTCCGAAATATGTCTGATTCTCGTTGCGGTTCGTGTTTGCTGCTGTGCGTAGTACCGGTGCCAGTGAATGCGTGAGCTTGCTCGACCGGTCCGCCAACGTCGTCCACGGGCCCGTCTGTATCGCGGACACTCTCCTGATGCTGACTTCCCGTATAAAGCTTGTTGTCGGCTCCAGTGTGGCTGACATGGAATGTCTTGCATCGCGAATGGGTTAGTCGAACAGGCAAGCGTGTTTGGGGTTTCTTCCGGCGGCGCTGATTCCACGCGGTAGTGGTGGTATTTGATGGCATTGCGTCCATGGCAGCCTCAATCCTTGCAAAGCGCTCTGCGGTGTTGGGTGGGTCCAGCATGTCGTTCTGCCCAGCAATGTCGGAGTCTGCTGAGCTGTGGTGTTTGGCTTCATCCATCGCAGCCTCCAACCTGGCAAATGCTTTGGCGGTGTTTGGTGGGTCGAAAAGATCGGCATTACTGTCCACGATTGCACGCAGGCGCTCGCGTTGTGTGGACATTTTAGAAATCGAATGCGCCGCGCTCTTTTGAGGGTTGTTCATCGATTGAGTGGGGTGCATTTCAATCTGCATGCAGTATGTTGGTCGTTGTAGCGCAGACTACGCTTGAGCAGTTCGCAAAGCCGGTCTGGTATTTGGTTGTGTTGGTAAGGCGTAGGTCGAAGATGGTAAAGGTCTCCAGAAGTCGCCTGTGGTGTATTGGAGAGCAGCTTCGGTGACTGACAGCATGACCACGTATTTTACGCATGACAACAGCAAAAACAGACGCGTCATGCCTTTGGTGCACACATTGCCTCAAGCATTGAGTTTGCGTGCGGCTGTTCTGAGGCAGCTGCGAGACAGCGTTGATCCAGTCATGAAGCATTCATCGGCTTGTCTCGTTGCTCCCTGAGTAACCGCCCAACGCATGCCACAGTGTGTCGCACACAGATAGTATTGCTTCCATTGGCAAGGCCCATTTTCACTTCTGGTTGTGCATCTTCTGAGCCGCCAAGCTGAACAAAGCTACAGATGACATGAAGAGCACGAGATTGTAGAACTACAACAGGTCAGTACGTTTGTTGATTCCCATAGAGCCATGAAGTCTTACTGCGTTGCGAGAATATGCACTCTCTTCGGCATCCGAACGAGCCTCTACGAAGAGACGGCGGAGGTTGGGCAGATTGGAAGACTACAGAGTGTTAGCACTGCGTGGAAAAATTGCAAGATCACCAGCAAAGCATAGACGCACCATTCTCCTTGGCTACCTAGTTTCAAATAGCAGCCTTTGACAATCGCGTGTAAACATGTGTCTGAAGAGCAGCGTGTTTCGAAGTGAAGTCGCCGAAACGGGCTTCCTTGGCGAGCCGTGCCCAAAGCTTACCTGGGGCCTGCAGAGCATGGGATTGTTGAAGGTCGCTTCGAGCCAGCGATAATCACGACCCTCCTGGACAACCTTTCCGACCCGCCTTGATCCACGCCTGTACATTTCCTACCTCATTGTTCCACCAACGCACCGCGTTCATCACTCTACGTGACGCTTCTCACGACAACTGCCAGGACCCTGGGAACAGCCCCCATTCCTCCAACTTACGTATGCGACTGAACAACAACACAACACCACTTGTACGGGTCAACGACAACTCTCGACGATAATGGCAGTCAACAGATTGCGCAGCGCTCTTGCAGCACCCAGAAAGGGTGAGACGTACGAGCTGCGATCCGGTCTGGTCTCTCAATATGCATGGGAGCGCAAGGAAGCCATTCAGAAGACTATCATGTCTATGACTCTCGGCAAGGACGTGTCATCGCTGTTCCCTGATGTGCTCAAGAATATTGCTACCGCAGACCTCGGACAGAAGAAGCTGGTCTACCTCTACCTAATGAACTACGCAAAGTCACATCCCGATCTGTGTATTCTGGCGGTGAATACGTTTGTGCAAGATTCGGAGGATCCGAACCCGCTAGTAAGAGCATTGGCTGTGAGAACAATGGGTTGTATTCGGGTTGAGAAGATGGTGGATTACATGGAGGAACCGCTGAGGAAGACGCTGAAGGACGAGTCGCCTTATGTTCGCAAGACGGCTGCGCTCTGTGTTGCGAAGCTGTTTGATCTTAACCCGGTGCTGGCGGTGGAAGAAGGATTCATTGAGACACTACAGGAGATGATCGGCGATTCCAACCCAATGGTTGTGGCCAACGCTGTCACTGCGCTGGTGGAAATCAACGAAGCAGCACCTGAAACGAATGCGCTGGTCGTTACAAGTACCATGCTCAAGAAGATGCTTCTAGCGTTGAACGAGTGCACCGAGTGGGGAAGAGTTACGATCTTGACCACACTGGCAGACTACCAGGCAGTAGACACGAAAGAGGCAGAGCACATCTGTGAGCGAGTAAGCCCGCAGTTCCAACACGTCAACCCGTCTGTCGTGCTGGCCGCCGTCAAGGCTGTCTTCATGCACGTTCAGCGTGTCGAGAGCACCACGCTTCGACAACAGTACATCAAGAGGATGTCCCCTCCACTGGTCACTCTCGTTTCGTCACAGCCCGAAGTGCAGTACGTTGCCCTCAAGAACATCGACCTTCTCTTGCAGAAGCAGCCTGGCATCTTGGACAAGGAGCTACGAGTGTTCTTCTGCAAATACAACGACCCGCCTTATCTCAAACTCACAAAGTTGGAGATTATGGTCCGAATAGCAAACCACAGCAACGCAGACCAGCTGCTTAATGAGCTCAAGGAATATGCGATGGAGGTTGATATGGACTTTGTGAAAAAGGCGATTCGTGCGATTGGTCAGGTGGCGATCAAGATTGAGGAGTGTGCTGAGAAGGCGGTCAATGTACTGCTCGAGCTTATCAACACGAAGGTCGGATACGTGGTGCAAGAGGTGATCGTTGTGATCAAGGACATCTTCAGGCGTTACCCAGGCTACGAGGGCATCATTCCTACACTCTGCCAATGTATCGATGACTTGGACGATCCTGATGCGAGAGGTAGTTTGATCTGGATCGTGGGCGAGTATGCGGAGAAGATTTCGAATGCAGGGGAGATTCTCGCTGGGTTCGTGGAGGGCTTCAACGAAGAGTTCACACAGGTCAGTTGTGAGGTTTCCCTTGTGATCCAACCCAAACGCTAACAATCAACCAGACCCAGCTCCAGATCATCACAGCAGTCGTCAAGCTCTTCTTAAAGAAGCCCAAAGAAGAAAACTCCAACGCCTTGGTGCAACAGGTGTTGCAAGCGGCTACAGCTCAAAGTGACAACCCCGACATCCGTGACAGAGCATACGTCTACTGGCGTCTACTCTCGTCCGATGCTCAAGTCGCCAAGAACGTCGTGCTTTCTGCTCGCCCTCCCATCACAAGCACAATTCCTGTGCTGCCAGCGCCTCTTCTCGACTCACTCCTCCCTCACCTTTCGACTCTTGCCTCAGTCTACCACAAACCTCCTGCCGCTTTCCTCGGCCAAGGTCGCGCATCCGCCCTGCAAGCAGCAGCCATCGAGGAAGCCAGGCAAAACGCGCGCGAGAACCCCATCGCCGCCTCTGCCGTATCGGCAGCAGTGGCAGGTGTCAACTCTTCCTCATCTGCTCCTCAAACTGCCGAGAACCTCCTCGACTTCGACTTCGACGGTGCTGCTCCGGCTTCGATGCAGAAAGAGCCTGCAATGGGCAATTCTGGTCTGGAGGGCCTGGCCGGAACACCACAGCGAGTGGCCAGCCCTGGTATCACATCGCCCACTGTGCCGAGCGGTGGTATGGACGATCTGATGGGCATGTTCGGTGACACGCCTGGGCCTGCAAACGGCGCCGGCGGTAACGCAGATCTTATGAATGGATTTGCGGGTATGGATCTTAACGGAGCACAGCCACCAGCTCCCCAAGCCCAACTTGATCAGAAGAAGACGAACGAGGATTTGCTTGGGCTGTTCTAGATGCGACAGCTTGATGCTTGAAATGAAGTTATTTGGCAATGTCGACACATTGACTTTATGATGCGAACCACTGTTGTATTTAGCGTTGATGTCTGCCTGCTTGCAAGGATCACGGGTGGTCGCTCATGGGGTGTTGGCAGCAATGTGGAATCCTGTTTAGGTGCCAGTGCTGGAGTGTTATCTCGTTCTTCATGTCGGACATTACTCTATTTGGCGGTTTGATCAAAACAGGTTAGACCGCTCATCTTCACGCTTGGCCCGAAAAGAGCTTGCCGCAGATCGGAACGCTGTTCTCGGCTACTTGCATTCACTAAACGATGTTCCACGAGCTGCAATTGATCTACCGCATCGGCCAACGGTGTTCTGACATGGCGGTTCATTACGTTCCCGTATCCTGCCGTCAGCATGGCCATATTACAAGAAAGCGACTTGCGAGGCTCTCTAACCAGCGAGTTATCAACAAAGAGGCCAAGTACGCTTCTACCCTATTGGACTCACGACTTATCACAAGATGTCTGCGAGACTATTCTGCAGGTTGAAGATCTCCCCAACCGCCTTGACAGCGCGATCAATCCACCGCCTCGCTTCCACTTATCCAACAGCTATCAAGCCAACCAAGGACGAGATATCCAATGGTCGTCTGGCCTCACGCAACTTGGAGAAAGCCATAAGATGCCTGCACGAAGATGGACTCGTCGTGATCGAAGACGCCATTCCACATGAAGACCTCGATCGACTCAATGCCAAAATGGTTCAAGACGCCCGAACCCTACAGTCTCGTGGCAAAGACATGCCATTCAACTACAACGTGGGCAACAGTAAGCTCCGCCGTCCTCGTAAAGAGCCAACCCCCAACACGACCTCAACATTAACACACCACCTCACAGTCCAACAAGACCCTCCACCTACCTCGAAATACTTCCCCCCCTCCATCTTCCTCAACCCCCTCGCCACCCAACTAACAACAACTCACCTCGGCCCCCGCCCGAAATGGACCTTCTGCTCCGGCAACTCCGCCATGCCCAACCCAACCCCCCAACGCCAACCAGTGCACTCCGACGCCGACTTCGCCCACCCAACCCACCCTTTCGCCCTGGTAATCAACGTCCCCCTGATAGACTTCACGCCCGAGAACGGCAGCACGGAGCTCTGGCTCGGCACCCACACAGGCCCTCTGTCCGGCCTGCAAGTCCAAGAAGGCGCCCACGGCGACCGAGCCAGCGGCCGTATCAAGGAACCCTTGCTCGCCGAGCGCAGGGAGATTCGCGCTCCCTGTCAGCCGAGTGTGAGGAAGGGGAGTATTGTGGTTAGGGATCTGAGGCTGTGGCATGCTGGGATGCCGAATCTGACGGACGAGGTGAGGGTTATGCTGGCGCTGATCCATTTTGCTCCTTGGTATCGGAATCCGATGCGGTTGGAGTTGGCGGAGGGCTTGAGGGGGTTGGTGGAGGAGGCGGGGGGAGGGCTTGAGGTGCCGGTTGATTGGGTTGGGGAGGAGGAGGTGATGGGGAGGTATCTTGGGAGAGGGTTTGGGAATAGTTATGATTTTGGGCAGGTTGAGTAGGATGCTGGTGCGATGGTGTTTTGTTGTTGAGCCGTGTTTACTCGGGTAGTATGCTGCATGGAATCGATACCGAGAGAACTTCACTCTCGACTTTGTCAATGCAGTAGGATCTAACAAAGTCCTTACCTAGCCCTGCGGTGAGTACTGTAGTCAGCACCTTTGAGCTGTGGACGGGAGGATCGTGCATATAGTCAAGAGACGCAAAGCATACATGTACAGCGAGTTGTGAAGCGTCTGCAGCCGATGTACTCGGCTACAGTTCTTGAAACACTACAACAACCATACCCTACATTGCCAACACGTACCCTACTTGACCTAGCCCTAGTAACATGCACACATGCCCAATAAATGAATTGCATAAAAGTAACCACCACCGCGCATTTACAATCAAACTACACAACCCATGCAACTCATGCAACTCAATAGATCTCCATCCGTTCGATCCCAAGGACGAAACAACCAGGAACATTGCGCCACACGCACGTTCACAAACGCACGAGCAAACCCTTTCCCATGCCATACCGTGTCGTGTCATGTCATGTCGCGCATCAGCAGATACTACTGTATAAGTACATAGCCTCCACCCCACTCCACCAAGAAACAGTAGGTACTCACTACTCAAACAACCCTACCCTGATCGACAACCAGGATTGCCAGAAAACAAGTCGAGGGGGGCGCTTACCTGCCTGCCTGCCCCTTCCAAGGTTCCCTCCCCTGCCTTGCTCCCTGCTCAAAACCTCGTATACTGCGCATCCTGCAATTCCTTGGTAGGTAGGCTTAAACGCCGAACACATGTTCGCCTGCGCGCCCGCCTGCCCTGCCTGCATGTTGCCTTGCATTGCCGCCGCCGCCGCCACGGCGAAGCGGTAAGCGCGGACAGAGGTGAAATGCTTGCAGGGATTTTGGGGGCGGGTCGGTATATTTGGAGTGGTATAGGTAGGCAGGAAATCCTGTCTTTGTAGGGTTTACAGGGGGGAGGAGGAGGTGTGAAGGTCATGGGTGTAATTTTCTTTCTTTCTTTCTTCTACATATTTCTCAGGGGCGTGAGAGGGAGAGATACATAGTAGCAAGACAGAAGGGTCCAAGTATGACCTCAAATGATAGGGTATGATGTGGTGTTGGTGGATTACTGTATGTCAAAATTTATTGCTTTTGCCGTGTTGAGCAGGGAAGTGCTTGGTTGATTTGATGGAGGGATCAGCGTGGGGGAATTGAGATCTGCTGTTTCAGATCCCTTGTTTTGCTCGGGCTGGCTGGCACGGCTGAGTTGATTATGGTTATGGTTATGGGAAAAGAGGACGGGATGGATGCAATACAATAATGCTAAGTGGACGAAGGAGGAAACTGAGGTCGGAGGATGGGTATTTCCGTGGTATGATTTCTATGATGAGTGGAATCGAGTCTGGTCATGTGGGCGATCGTCCAATATTCAATATGGCGAAATCGATATGGCAAAGTCAATATATCGATACATCAAGCCTTGATCGGCAAGGTGGGAGAATTGACAGGCCAAAAAGGGACGTGGGGGTTCTGCTGTTTCTGGGAGGATTTCCAATTACATATCATCTGGGTGAGGGGAAGAAGGATGACGAGTGAGGGTTGGTTGGGTGGTCAATGAATCGCAGATAATGCGAGCAGGACGTGCGTGGCGGACGAGGTGAGGCGAGGCGAGCCAGCAATGATTGCAGTGTTTGTTTCCCAATCGGTATGTTCCTCGCAAGTTCTGGCAGTAGTGCGAGGCTTTTTCCCTGGGCCAGTTGTTCGCTTGCTAGGCTGACGGTGACGATATATCTCATTTTATGGACTGAACCGTTGTTGGGCACGGCCTTTGAGTGTGCCTGACTAGTGAGTAGCGGCCGGCGAGAGCGAGCGAGCGAGCGGAGGAAGGGGGAACGGAATAGGTTGGTGCTGAGTGTGTTGGGAACAGATCGTGGTATGATGAGACTGTATGAAGCAATTGCTGGCAGAGCAATACCATACCTGGACTGAAGTGACACGCGGACTGATACGCAGACTGATACATGAGTTGTTCACGTGCAGAGTACATCAGTGGATAGCGGTATAGTAGTGATACTGACACTGCCCAGGGGATCGACGCTAGGGGAGGTACCGTACTAAGTGGTCAAGTATGTGCCAGCCAGCCAGCTTCTCCAGTAATGTGGTGGTGGCGGTGGTGAGATGTAGTAGTAACGATGTTGTAGGAATAATATAGACCATAATTACAGTACAGCACCTTCTTTGATATCCATGTTACAACAACAACAACAATCCCGTCCCTGCATATGGTATCGGCAGTATACTCTGCACGCATGTTCCGCCCTCGACTCAACTCTCACTAGCGCAACACCCCTCAGCCCAGCCCACCCCCGTCGCGTCCCACTCGCCCTCTGCCTCTGCCTCTGCCTTATCCTCCCTTATACCACGCCCTACACTCGAGCCATTCGCGCCGACTGTTGCTCCGACCGACTCTGCCTCTCCAACACCACCGCAATCTGTTCCTCCTCCTCCTCCTCCTCCTTCTTCTCTCTCTCACTTACCCTTCGACTCTCATTGGCTTCGCCACCACCCCAGAAACAACAATAACATCCTCGACACCACCACCATCACCACATACCAGCGCCCGTGCCTGACTTGGCTCGATTCGCCGGCCGCAACACTCTGAAACCACGGCAAATAACCTACCACTCAAGCGGCGCTCCAGACAAAGCAGACTCCCTTTGACCTGCAGCCTTTCACAATCCGCGACGCTGTTCCCCGTCTCTGTGCCACACACCTGGCGCGCGTTCGGGCAATAGCTTCCTGCTGCCCGAGAGCGGAAGCTCGTGGCGCACAACCCGGGTGTTTCTGCGACGCCTACCCAGACACCACACACTACCACCTCCTGCTGCTCCATACTGCTCGTCTCGTGCTCGTCGCAAGCCCGGCGTCACGCTCCGCACCTGACCCGCGCCCCGTGTCCGAGCGACAATGGCCGTTTCAATGCCTTCGCGCACTTCAAACTCCTCTGGCGGTGGCTCCTCCTTCCACCCGACCGTCACCAGACAGAACACCATGAGTTCCCACGATGGCTCGCGCTCGATGCGCGCATCGAAGCGATACTCCGTCACCGCCCTCTACCTGTCCATGAACGCGAACCACCGCGACCTGGAAATCGAAGACGACCTCGCACGTGCGCAAAAGGCCCTGCGCGACTTGAAGTCGCAAATTTCGTCACAGTCAAAGAAGAACTTTGTCTTGGAGAAAGACGTGCGATACTTGGATTCGCGGATAGCCCTGCTGGTACAGAACCGAATGGCGCTGGAAGAGCAAAACGAGGTTGCCAGTCATTTGGACGATTCAGGAGACTTGTCAGAAGGCACGTTTCCAAACGACGAGAAGACTCAGAAATACGGCAACCTCCTCTTCCTCCTACAGACAGAACCAAGGCATATTGCACACCTTTGTCGACTGGTGACCATGGCCGAAATCGACTCGCTTCTACAGACCGTCATGTTCACACTATACGGCAACCAATACGAGAGCCGAGAAGAGCATCTGCTTTTGACCATGTTCCAGGTGAGTCTCCTCGAAGACGCCATCAATGCTTGATCTTGACTAACATTCACAGTCCGTTCTCACATACCAATTCGACACCACATCCGATTACTCCTCGCTGCTACGAGCAAACACACCCGTCTCCCGAATGATGACGACATACACCCGACGTGGACCTGGCCAGAGCTATCTCAAGACAGTACTGGCGAACCGGATCAACTCGCTGATTGAGATTAAGGATCTCGATCTCGAGATTAATCCGTTGAAGGTGTACGAGACCATGGTGTCCAAGATCGAAGCCAGTGGCGAGCCTCTTCCTGCTGGTCTCACAAGAGGCGTCACCGCTGAGCAAGCATCGGAGAACGAAAGCGTGCAGAAGATCATTGCACCGAGGCTGGATATGCTTGTCGAAATCGCCACCTCTTTCCTGGATACCATCATCGACGGACTGGAAGAGACACCGTACGGCATCAGGTGGATCTGCAAGCAAATTCGCAGCTTGACGCGGCGCAAGTATCCGGATTCTTCAGAGCAGAGTGTCTGCACTCTTATCGGCGGATTCTTCTTCCTGCGATTCATCAACCCGGCGATTGTCACCCCACGGTCGTACATGCTTATCGAGCAAGTTCCTGCCGACAACCCCAAACGAACCCTCACATACGTAGCGAAGATGCTGCAAAACTTGGCCAACAAGCCAAGTTATGCAAAGGAACCCTACATGGTGAAGCTACAGCCCTTCATCGAGTCCAACAAGGAGCGCATCAACAAGTTCATGATGGATCTCTGCGAGGTGCAAGATTTCTACGAGACTCTGGAAATGGACAACTACGTGGCGCTCTCGAAGCGCGATCTCGAGCTGTCAATCACGTTGAACGAGATCTATTCGACACACGCCTTGCTGGACAAGCATGCAGGCGAGCTCGTCAAAGGCGAAAGCAACCACCTGAGCCAGCTTCTCGGCGAACTCGGAGCCGCGCCTCCCCAACTCCCTCGAAGAGAGAACCGCGCCATTACCCTGCCTCTTTACAGCAAATGGGAGACACCCATCGATGACCTTACTGCTGCTCTTGACATCACCCAGGAAGAAGTCTTCTTCATGGAAGCAAAGGCCACATTTGTCACCATCCTTCGAACACTCCCCGCAAACTCTCCCATCACTCGCAGACCGCTGCGCCTCGATCGCGTGGCCGAAGCCGCTGGCACAACCAAGAACGACTCGGTAATGGTTCGCAAGGGCATCCGTGCGATGGAGCTGCTGAACCAGCTGCAAGAGATTGGAATACTGGACAAGGAAGACCAATACGCCCTGCTCAGGGACGAGGTCGAGCAGGAGCTCGTGCACCTGGGTTCCCTCAAAGAAAAGGTACTCACCGAGACCGGGAAGCTCGAGGAAGTGTTCAAGACTATTCAAGAACACAACAACTACCTCAACAGCCAGCTCGAGACGTATAAGAGCTACCTCCACAATGTGCGCGGACAGAGCGAGGGCAGTGCATCAAAACGCACCGCACAGAACCAAAAGGTTCTCGGCCCTTACAAATTCACACATCTGGAGCTCGAACGGCAGGGCGTCATCCAAAAGTCCAACGTGCCCGAGAACCGCCGCGCCAACATCTACTTCAACATCACCTCGCCGTCTCCTGGAACGTTCGTGATCAGTCTGCACTACAAGGGTCGTAACAGGGGCCTACTGGAGCTAGACTTGAAGCTCGACGATTTGCTCGAGATGCAGAAAGAGGGACAGGAAGATCTGGACCTGGAGTATGTCCAGTTCAACGTGACGAAAGTCCTCGCATTGCTCAACAAGCGCTTCGCGAGGAAGAGAGGCTGGTGAGGCGTGTCTGATGGAAGCGGAGAAGGGAGACGACGCAACAATGACTACTACTACAACAAGAGGCCCAGGCGGTCCGCAAATTAATATGACCTGACCATCCGACTAATGGCTTGCGAGCTCCAAACGCATACGACCAAAGTAATATGGACACGATCTTTGAAAGACAGTCGGAGCGACGGGTGGGAGGAAGCTGGGAAGTTAGGGCAAGGAAATCACGAACGAAGGGATACGACGATGGCTCCTTGATGCAAATGCATCTGTACGAATAAAGCGTTGTTTCTTGAAAGAGATGGGATGGATGGGTTGATGGAAGAGGATGGCGCAGAGACGATTTTGTTTTTGTTTTTCCCTTTACGGTTTCCCCATTGTCTCAGGAAGCTATTGCTTGTGATACCCGGCAAGGGAAGAGGCGTTTGTTTTTTCTCAAACGGATGGATTTGGTTGTTTTGCTTACTTGGTTTTGCGAGAATACGAACATGGATGGTTGGGAAGGGAAGAGAAGGGTATGAAAGAGTTTCTTGTACGATTATTGGGTGGCCCTTGCACATTCTTATCATCAATTTCATTACAGCGAACAGAGAAAGCTTCATCAGAGTCTTGTGTCAACATCACATTGTGCTCGCCGTGCTCCGGTCCAGATTTCGTTTCTCGACAGCTTTTCTGGCTCTCTCTCTCGCTTGTTTGACAAGCTGTTAGTAGAGGCTCGTTCTGAACCACCGGCCCTTCACTTTCAGACATGGATCCAACAACGAGTCAAACTATTGTGCACTCCCGGATGATACTCAGTCCGTTGGTCTGGATGAAGCCGGTGAGTCCATCCCGGCTCTCGGCACACGACTCCTCATCTCTTGTCTCTTGGTCCTCCACCTCTATCGACCCCGCTGTTGAAAAGGACAAAGTCTACATGTAAGTACCTGCCACGCAGATTATGACTCTCTCACATCGGCGCCTATAATCTCCTGAAAAGGCAAGTCGACAAGCAATGCCTCCGTTCTGATGCGGCTAAAGACAGATGGTGCGTATGAGGCGTTCATGAGGATGAAAGTAAGAAAGTACAAGTAGTGCCGTCTGTCGGATCAACACTCGCATCATCCTATCTACTCTCAAAAACGACTAGAGGCTTTCTTGTGACCGACGGAGATGGAAACGATGAAAGTCATAGTCGTAGCTTTGTTGACGTGTTTCGCGACCTTTGCCAACGCCCAGCAGAAACTCCTACAACCACAGGACAACACGTTCAACTCAACCTTCACCCTCACGCCGGAACAGATCAGAGCGGCCAATCTTTCCGAAGCGACCGCACACAACGTGGAGATTGCTCTCAGGATCGAGCGCTCGAACAAGGCGGGCTATCCCGCGCAGAGTGACCCGTTCTACACCCTGCCTGCCAACACGTCAATCTCATCCCTACCACCACCGGGCTCCATCCTGAAAGTCGAACAGCACACCAACAACTCACTCTACACCATCCCACCAACCCTCTCCCTCTCCCGCTTCCTCTACGTCTCGGAGACGCTGAATGGCTCCCGCGTCCCGGCTTCAGCCTATGTCCTCTGGCCTTTCACCCCTCGACGCCACCGAAACAACAGCAAGATCTCTGCAGACGTCTACGAAGTCGTGGGTTTTGCCCACGGCACCTCCGGCCAGACCACCGCCTGCGCACCTTCGGGCCTTCGCAATCTATGGGACGATTTCCACGGCCCCTTTGCAGCGGCTCTGGCTGGCTATGCTGTCGTTGCGACGGACTACGTCGGGCTCGGGATCCCCAACCTCGACTCGCCGTACTTTATCTTCCCATCACAAGCCAGCGATGTCTTCAATGCTGTCGCGGCCGCACAGAGACAATGGTCCAGTGAGCTGAGCAAGCAGTTTGTCGTAATGGGACAGAGCCAGGGCGGCGGAACGACGTGGGCAGCGGCTCAGAGGCAGGCCGAGAGGCCTGTGGAAGGCTATCTCGGAGCCGTCAGTGCATCGCCCTTCACCGACATTTTGGAGAATGTTGCTCGCCAAAACGCCGGCCAGGTCAACGCGCGGATCGCCGGGGTTGCGCAGGGTTTGAAGGGTGTTCGGGACAATTTCACGCTCGCAGAATGGATGACTGACGCTGGGATTGCGAGGATCAAACTCGCGCTTGAGATCCAGTCTTGCGGGGGGGTGGGCGCGCAGCTCTTCAGTCCTGCCGAGGGTGTCGAGTTCCTACAGCCTGGCTGGAACGAAACCGAGTCTGCCAGGTGGTGGGCGAATGTTTCGGGCAATGGAGGACGGGCTTTCGCGGGTCCGATGCTGGTGGTGCAGGGCGACGAGGACGGCAATGCCAACGAGGAGGTCACTACGGCCGCCGTTGCCAGAACTTGTCAGATGTTCCCCGGCAGTAGGCTGCAGTACTCCGTGTACGAGGGTGTGACGCACTCTCCGATCATGTACGCTGCGCATAATCAGTGGAGGGATTGGATTGCGGATCGGTTTGATGGCGTCGAGCTCGAAGACGAATGTAAGACGGAGACGGTGCGGTCGCGGAGGGGAGCGGAGCATACGGTCAAGGACCAGAACTGGTCCATTCTGTACGGCTGATGTTGTCGGTGTCGATTGGATACCCTGTGTATTGGCATCTGCTGTGATGAGTTAGATGTCTCAGTTTCACTCACCATTTCTTTTTCTCTCTCTCTGTCCGTTCATCCTGAGGTTTGACTCCCCAAAGTTCAGACATGCTCAGAACGATACCAGCCCATAAGTCATACCTATGCTTACTTGTCTCTGACTGATGGATGCTTACACTAACACAGTGATGAATCAGCCAGCCAGCATAATAAATTCGTCGTATACCACAATATCCAGTGCGG
>Ga0265780_10001273_pt1 | contig 36198 bp, 27 predicted proteins | sample P1T30metagenome_FD_192432 | JGI IMG/M metagenome (GOLD analysis project Ga0265780, IMG submission 192432) | Plant litter microbial communities from East Loma Ridge, Irvine, California - P1 T30 | ecosystem: Environmental > Terrestrial > Plant litter > Unclassified | place: USA: California...
TGTGCGGCCCCAGGTCCATCCAGGTGCCGCCGCCGTCCGCCGCTTCTTCCTTCCAGCGCGGCAGCGGCTGCGGGCGGAAGCGGTCGAAGTGGATGGCGGCATGGCGGATGGTGCCGAGCGTGCCGGCGGCCAGCAGCTTCGACGCGGTGAGGGTGCTGCTGTCCCAGCGGCGGTTGTGGAAGACGCTCAGGAACAGGCCGCGCTCGTTGGCCATTGCGGCCAGGCGCTGGGCCTCGTCGACCGTCGCCGTGAACGGCTTGTCGACCACCACGTGCTTGCCGGCCTCCAGGGCCAGCGCCGCCAGTTCGAAGTGGGTGGCGTTGGGACTGGCGATGACCACCAGGTCGACCAGCTCGCTGGTGGCCAGCGCGCGCGGATCGGCCAGCACGGTCACCGCATCGCCCAGCGCGGCGTGCACCTTGTCCGGACCGCTGCTGGCCACCGCGGTGATCTGCAGGCCGGGCGTGGCGCGCACCAGCGGCGCGTGGAAGGTCTGGCCGGCCAGGCCGAAACCGATGATGCCTACCCGTAGCGTCTTGTCTTGCATGTCGTCTCCCTGTGTCGTGATCGGGAGAGTGTAGCGCAGCCGGGTGTTACCGGTAGCTGCGGAAGAAATCGAGCAGCACGCGCGCGGCGATGTCGGCATCGTCCGCGGTCATGGTCTCGAGCGGATTGTGGCTGATGCCGCCGTTGCCGCAGCGCGTGAACAGCATCGCCACTTCGGTGACGGCAGCCATCGCCATCGCGTCGTGGCCGGCGCCGGACAGCAGATCGAAGCGCGGCAGGCCGGCGCGCTGCACGGCCTCGCCCAGCCCGTCCATCAAGCGCGGCGCACAGGGTGCGGCCGCCGCTTCCAGCAGCTTTTCCACTCTCAAGCCGATGCGGCGGCGCGCGCAGATGGCGTCGATGCCGTCGAAGATGTCGCGCACCGCGGCCAGGCGCTCGTCGTCGCTGGCGGCGCGGATGTCGAGCGACAGCCGGCAGCGGCCCGGGATCACGTTGACGGAACCGTCCGGCACCGCCAGCTGGCCGACGGTGCCGACCAGCGAGCCGCCCGTGCTGCAACGCCCCTCGACCAGCAGCACGATCTCGGCGGCGGCTGCGGCGGCGTCACGCCGCATCGTCATCGGCGTGGTGCCGGCGTGGCTGGCCAGGCCCTCGAGTTCCAGCAGATAGCGCGAGCTGCCGGCGATGGCCGTTACCACGCCCAGCGGCAAGCCTTTTTCCAGCAGCACCGGACCTTGTTCGATGTGGACTTCGACGTAGCCGAGCAGGGTTGCCGGGTCGCGCGCGATGGCGGGGATGGTGGACGCGAGGTCAGCTGAACCATGCCCTGCCTGCTGCAGCGCCGTGCGCATGCTGGTGCCGTCGGTATCAAGTGTATCGAGCAGCGACAGGTCGAAGCGGCCGGCCACCGCATTACTGCCCAGGAAGGTGGAGCGGAAGCGCACGCCTTCTTCCTCGGCAAAGGCGATCAATTCCAGGTGATAGGGCAGGCGCTCGCCGCGCGCGTGCAGGTGGCGGACGATGGCCAGCGGCAGCAGGATGCCGAGGCGGCCGTCGTACTTGCCGCCGTTGCGCACGGTGTCGTAGTGGGAGCCGGTGATCAGCGTCTTCGCATCGGGTGCCGTAGCGGCGTAACGCCCGGTCACGTTGCCGACCGCGTCGATGGCGATCTCCATGCCGGCTGCGCGCATCCAGTCCGCCAGCTGCGCCGCGGTGCGCCGGTGGGCCGACGTCATGTAGGCGCAGGTGAGGCCATCGTCATCGTCGCTGATGGCGCCCAGCTGCTCCGCCCAGTCCATGATCGCCGGTCCGAATTCGAGCTGGATATCGAGTAAACCGTTTAGCCGGATTTCGGCGATGCGGTGCACCTGGCGCAGCGCTTCCGCCATTTCGTCGGGCACCGCGTTGCCCAGGCGCCGGCGGAAAGTGGCGATGATGGCCTGGCGCGTCAGGCCCTGGCCGGTCGGGCCTTTCACGGCCAGGATGAAGGGAAAGCCGAAGCGGGCGTTGTAGGCGGCGTTCAGTTCGTGCAGCGCCGCGTACTCGTCCGGGCTGCAGCGGTCCAGGCCGGAGGCGGCCTGCTCGCCGGTGGATTCCGCGGTGAGCGCGCCGGCGATGGCGGCCTTGCCGGCCAGTTCGGGGTGGGCACGCAGCAGGGACAGCTGTTCGCCTTCGCTCGCCAGGGACACCGCGTCCTGCAGCGCCAGCTTGAGCGCGGCCAAGCTGGCGAAGGGGCGCTGGGTGGCGGCCCGCTCGGGAATCCAGGGCGAGTGTTCGTAGATGCCGTGCAGCCGCTCCACGAAGGCGGCGGTGTCGAGGCGATTCAGGTCAGAAAGCGTGGTCATGGCGTGGGTCCGATCGATCAGCGTTCGATGATAAATCCTGCAAGCGTCTCGTTCATATGTCGCCGATGATGACGTATATATGTAGGGTGTCGTCACGATTTGACCAAGGCACGTGCCGCGGCCGTGACCTGATCCCGCAACCATTTGTGCTCCGTCGACTGGTGCATCCGCTGGTGCCACAACTGGTAAAAGCGCATCGGCGGGAACTTGATCGGTACCGTGAAATTCTTCAGCGGCAGCGTCTTTTCATAAAAGCGGATGAACTGGCGCCCGGTGGTCAGCACCAGGTCGGTCTGGGTCAGCATGTACGGGATCAGCCCGAAGTAGGGCGACTCCACCGCCACCTTGCGCTGCAGGCCCTGGCGTTCGAGGAAGGCATCGACCACGCCGTGGTAGCCGGGCAGCATGCTGGAGGGCGCCACGTGCGGCAAACTCAAATAATCTTCGAGCGTCATCGCGTCGCTGGCGGTGCGGCGGGCATAGGCGCTGTCGGCGCGCATGGTGCAGATGATCGGGTCTTCGAACAGCTTCGAGATGTGCAGGTGCGCCGGCGGTTCTTCCCAGTTGGCGATGACGAGGTCGATCTCGCCGTCGGACAGCATGCGCAGGTAATCGGTGCCCGGCCCCAGGTGGTGCAAGGTCACGCGGCTGTTGGGCGACCCGCGGCGCAGGCCCGCCACCACATTGGGCAGGAACTGGGTGTCGAGGTAGTCCGGCGCGGCGATGCGGAAGGTGCGCGCCGCTTCCTCGGGCAGGAAGGGCGACTTCTTGATGAACAGGCTCTCGGTCTCGTCGAGGATGCGCTTGGCCGGCTTGAGCAGGCTCTCGCCGTGCTGGGTCGGCACCATGCCGCGCGCGCCGCGCACCAGCAGCGGATCGCCGGTCAATTCGCGCAGTTTGCGCAGCGAGGCCGAGATCGAGGGCTGCGGCTGGTTCAGTTTGAGTGCCACGCGCGATACGTTTTTCTCGACCAGCAGCAGGTAGAGGATGCGGATCAGGTGCAGATCGAGATGCTGGGGCAGGCTGGACATGTGGTGTGTATATGCGTGTGCTTATGTCGAATATACGGCATTTTTCATGTTGAATAAATGGAAACCGGGATATCTTGTAGTAACTGCATAAAAGGATGCCCATGGATTATCTGCTGCCGTACGGTCTCGAATGGATGAACCTGCTTGTGCGCTGGCTGCACATCATCACCGGCATCGCCTGGATCGGCGCCTCCTTCTATTTCGTCTGGCTCGACAACTCGCTGCGTCCCCCCGCAGCCGGCGGCGAACTGGCGAACAAGGGCGTGGCCGGCGAGCTGTGGGCGGTGCACGGCGGCGGCTTCTACAACCCGCAAAAGTACATGGTGGCCCCCGCCGAACTGCCGGCCGAGCTGCACTGGTTCAAGTGGGAAGCCTACTCGACCTGGCTGTCGGGCTTTGCGCTGCTGACCATCGTCTATTACTTCAACGCGCAGGCCATGATGGTCGACCGCAGCGTGGCCGACCTCTCGAGCTGGCAGGCGATCGGCATCGGCCTGGGCAGCCTGGTGGTGGCGTGGGTGTTCTACGACCTGCTGTGCCGCTCGAAGCTCGGCAAGCACGACCTGGCCTTCGGCGCCGTCATCTTCGCCTTCCTGGTCGGCGCCACCTGGGTGCTGACCCAGCTCCTCAGCGGCCGCGCCGCCTATATCCACATCGGGGCGATGATCGGCACCATCATGGTGGCCAACGTGGCGATGGTGATCATCCCCGGCCAGCGCAAAATGGTGAACGCGATGCGCGCCGGCCAGAAACCGGACCCGATCTACGGCATCCGCGGCAAGCAGCGCAGCGTCCACAACAACTACTTCACGCTGCCGGTGCTGTTCATCATGATCAGCAACCACTTTGCGATGACGTATCATCACCCGCATGCGTGGGCCGTGCTGGGCATGATCATGGCGGCGGGCGTGTTCATCCGCCACTTCTTCAACCTGCGCCACAAGGGCCGCATCGAATTCAAGTATCCGGCAATCGGCGTGCTGCTGCTGGCGGCGGTGGCGATTGCGATTGCGCCGCGGCCGCCGGCAGCGTCGGCATCGGCATCGGCATCGGCATCGGGCCAGCCGGGTGCCGCGGGGGCAGCCGCCGGTGCCCAGTTTGCGCAGGTGCAGGGCATCATCGCCCAGCGCTGCGTATCCTGCCATGCGGCGCATCCGACCCAGCCCGGCTTCGCGGCGGCACCGGCCGGCGTCGCGCTCGACAACGCGCAGAACATCAGCCAGAACGCGCCGCGCATCTACCAGCAGGCGGTGCAACTGAAGGCGATGCCGCTGGCGAACATGACCAACATGACGGACGCCGAACGGGCCCAGGTCGCGGCCTGGTTCGAGGGCGGCGCGAAAACGAATTAAGCACATGATGGAACAAATTAAAGAACAGCTGCTGGCGTGGATCGACGCCCACTTCGACGAGCAGGTCGCCTTCCTGCAGGAGATGATCCGCATCCCGACGGACACCCCGCCCGGCAACAACGCGCCGCATGCGGACGCGGTCGCCGACAAGGTCACTGCCTACGGCTGGCAGGCCGAGAAGCACGCGGTGCCGGACGAGCGCGTGCGCGACTATGGCATGGAAAGCATCACCAACCTGATCATCCGCCGTCCCTACGCGCAAGGCGGCCCGACCGTGGCCCTGAACGCCCACGGCGACGTGGTGCCGCCGGGCGAGGGCTGGAGCAAGCCGCCCTACGGCGGCGTGGTCGAGGATGGCACTATCTACGGGCGCGCGGCGGCGGTGTCGAAGAGCGACTTCGCGACCTACATTTTTGCCGCACGCGCACTGGAAGCATTGAACGTGCCGCTAAAAGGCGCGCTCGAACTGCACTTCACCTACGACGAGGAATTCGGCGGCCTGCTCGGACCGGGGTATCTGCTGGAGCAGAACCTGACCAAGCCCGACTTCGTGATCGCGGCCGGCTTCGCCTACGACATCGTCACCGCCCACAACGCCTGCCTGCAACTGGAAATCACCGTACATGGCAAGGCCGGTCACGGCGCGATGCCCGAGACCGCGGTCGACGCGCTGCAGGCCGCTACCCATATCCTGAATGCGATCTACGGCCAGCTGCCCGCGCTCCGCAAGATCAAATCCAAGGTGCCGGGCATCGATTCGCCGACCATGCTGGTGGGCCGCATCGACGGCGGCACCAACACCAACGTCGTCCCCGGCAAGGTGGTGCTCAAGATGGACCGGCGCATGATTCCGGAGGAAGATCCGGCGGCGGTGGACGCTGGTGTGCGCGCGCTGATCGAAGATGCGGTGCGCGGCTTGCCCGGCATCCGGCTCGAGATCAGGCGTTTGCTCTTGTCGCAGGCGCTGCGGCCACTGCCGGGTTCTGAAACGCTGGTCGAGAGCCTGCAGCGCAACGGACTGGCCGTGATGGGCGAGACGCCGCAGGCTAAAGGCACGCCGCTGTATGCCGATGCGCGCCTGTACGGCGAGCGCGGGATTCCGGCGGTGCTGTATGGGGCGGGGCCGCGTACTGTGCCGGAGTCGAATGCGAAGAAGGCGGATGAAAAGCTGGCGCTGGAGGATTTGCGCAGGGCGACCAAGGTGGTGGCGTTGACCTTGCTGGATTTGCTGGGCGGGCCTGCTCGGACCAACGAATAACTAGAGCGACCGTCAGCTTTCACCGGCGTACCAGGGTCGCCAGCCCACGTACCATGTGCGCTCGAAATTTTTCTTGGCGCGTGTTCGACAGGCGGCGCAGTAAAATCAAGCGCCGCCAGTCGCCGGCATGTTCTGCATGAGGTGCGAGGGCCAACCAATTCGGACCAATAGGCCGTCCGGTCCGCAAACCCCAACCTCATACAGGCCCCACTCCCGGTGACGCAAGACACCGCCAGGCCTGACGATGAGATCGTCTACCCGCGCGGCAATGGCATCGACTTCCGGTGTACGGATAAAAACACCAAACGGATTGTGCTCTTCCGGCACGCGCCAGGGACCGCTACCCGCCTGCGTCACGTGCACTTCGCAACCCCAGCCAGTCATGATGAGGTAATTCGCGTCGCCGCCGGTGCGCTGGAAACCCAGGCGCTCCCAGAACGGCTGCGCAGCCGCCAGATCGTTACTCGGCACGATGGCAAACGCGCCTACGGTGACAGGGATGGTCATATTGCGCTCCAGTTGAATGTGGCGTGCTTTTGCAGCACGGGACCTATCGGTTCAGACCTGGTTGATCATCGGCCTTCAGTGCATAGTATGTCCAGATCCCGCCGCAAAGGTCGATAACACCGAACAGCGCGAGCATCGGACTGGCCATGCCGAGCAAGGCAAAGGTGGAGAGGACGAGGAAGACCCCGATGCGGGTATAAACCGATGCCTCCAGAAACGGCCGGTTCTCGTGCTTCGCCGCCACCCAAACATAAACACCCAGCATGAAGGCCAGCAGGCCGACGACACGGATCCAGACCTCGGTCGTAGGTGCAATGCCGAACGCGGTGAGCAGGAAGTTCGGCGCGAGAATCAAAACGGGGCCGAGCACGAAAAGGTAGATGGCAAAGACTTTGCCACTGAAAGCGGATTTGGACATGTTTTCTCTCGCTGGAATTTCAAGGACTGTGACTCTCGACCATATCAACCAGCTTCACCTGCACAAAATGCCCGCCGGGCCGTTCCATGTCACGCACGATGACGGTCATGCCCTTGCCGGGATGATTGTCCCAATAAGATGCGTGCGACCCCTCGATGACCTGCACTTCAGTCGGTTCATTCAAATGCATGGTATCGGTCACCAACGTGCGAAACGCAGCGACGTCCGGCACCGGCCCTTCGATCGCGCAGGATGTTGCCACACCTTTTGCGCCGCTCATTTTCTCGGTGTGCAAGGCGAACGGCCCCGTGGTCAGCATGCCGACCCAGGCTCTTCTGTGAATCGACTGGCCGGCCTCGGGTATGTCGGAAACGTCCTCGAGTACCTGCATGCGCATGGCGGCAGCCTTAGCGGACAATTTTTCGAAGTTGGGTGCTTCCAGATTGCACATGACCTCGAACGAATTGAGAAGCGTCTCTGCGCGCCCGGATGGAGGCTTGGGATCGTCGGCTGCGTGCGCCATGAATGGCAGTAATACGCAGCAGATGAGCAGGGCGCGGGCAGATTGGATTGGCTTCATGGATGGCGAGTTGGAGAGCACCGGACAACCGAGGATAGCAAGCCCTGCCACGAAAAAATGCGCGCTTTGTCACCAGCCAAGCTTGTCATTGTTGGCTTCCCGGTCCAGGGTTACCCAGACCGGGGCGACGATTACTGCTTCAAGGTCCGCTCGAACAACTGATAAATACGCCGATACTCGTCATACCAGCTCTCCGGCTGCACAAACGAATGCCGCTCCATCGGATAAGGCGCCAGCTCCCAGTTGTCCTTTTTCAGCTCGATCAAGCGCTGCGACATGCGCACCGAATCCTGGAACAGCACGTTATCGTCCACCATGCCGTGCGCGATCAGCAGGTTGCCTTTCAAATTCTGCGCATACTCGATCGGTGACGACACTTTATAGGCTTCCGGATCGACGTCCGGCGTATTCAGGATGTTGGCGGTGTAGTCGTGGTTGTAGCTGGTCCAGTCGGACACCGGACGCAGGGCGGCGCCGGACTTGAAGACTTCGGGCGCGCGCAGCAGGGCCATGAAGGTCATGAAGCCGCCGTAGCTGCCGCCGTAGATGCCGACGTTGTTGGCGTCGCCCTGCTGGTTGGCGATCATCCAGTTGACGCCGTCCAGGTAGTCGTCGAGTTCCGGGTGGCCCATCTGGCGGTAGATCGCATTGCGCCATTTGGCGCCGTAGCCTTTCGAGGCGCGGTAGTCCATGTCGAGCACCACGTAACCCTTTTGCACCAGCAGGTTGTTGAACATCTGCTCGCGGAAGTAGACCGAGTAGCGGTGCGATGCGTTCTGCAGGTAGCCGGCACCGTGCACGAACATCACGACCGGATAGGTTTTACCCGGCTCGAACTGGGCCGGGCGGTACAGCTTGGCCCAGACCGGGTCGGCGCCATGGGTCGAAGGGACCGCCACGAATTGCGGCTGGACCCATTCGCGCGCCTTGAAGTCGGCGCTGCGGGTGTCGGTGAGTTTCACGGCATTGCCGCCGCCGGCGGGCAGGGTGGCGATCTGCGGCGGCAGGTAGGCTTCGGAATAATGCACCAGCAGCTGGCGCTGGTCCGGCGACAGGCGGAAGTCTTCGACGCCACCGGCAAGCTTGCTGACTTCGCGCGTGGTACCGTCGCGCGCCGTGACTGCGCAGACTTCATAGGCCACCGGCGTGGCGCGGTTGCACATCATCCAGGCGGTCTGGCCGTCGGCCGACCAGGCCACATCGGATGCTTCCCATCGGCCGTTGGTGAGTGCCCGTACGCGGCCATCGGCGTCGCGCACGTACAGGTGAGAATAGCCGCTTTCCTCGGACAGGTACCACAGCGTGCTGCTGTCCGGCAGCCAGCCGAATTCGTTGTTGTCGTAGTTGACCCACGCGTCGTCGGTCAGGCGGTGCACCGGCTGCAGCGCGGCGCGCGGCAGGTCGACGGTGGCGATCCAGCGGTCCTTGTTGTCGACCGCGCGCAGCATCACGGCGACGTTGGCGCCGTTCGGGCTCCACACCACGGCGTCGCCGTTGAAGCCGATCGTGACCGGGCGCTTGCCTTTGAGCGGATCGAGTTTTTGCTGGGCACGCAGCGCGGCCAGCGGATCGGTGGCGATGCCGGGCAGGACATCCAGCGACAGGTCCTTCACTTCGCGCGTGGCCAGGTTGACCAGTTTCAGGGCTTGCGCGGCCGGGCTGTTGCGGCCGACGCGGGTGCGCTCGTCCGCGAATTCTTCGTAGCCGCTTTCGGTCACGTACTTCGGCATCTTGCCGACGCGGCCTTTGTCGGCATCTTTCGGGCCGGTCACCACCAGCAGCCAGCGGCCGTCCGGGGACAGGTGGCTGTTCAGGATGGCCAGCTTGTCGCCCAGGTAGATCGGCGCCGGGGCGCGGGTCGGGTCGGCGCGGCGCTCTTCCTCGGCGCGGGCGCGGGCGGCGTCGCGTTCGTCCTTCTGGCGTTTCAGGGTGGCGATCAGGCGCAGCTGCATGTCCCTCAGCGCGTCCGGTTCCTGCACATTCGGGTCCTTGGCCGCGCGCACCGCCACCAGCGGCACCTGCAGGCGTTCGGCGCGGTCCCAGCCGAACCAGTCGTCGCCGATGCGGAACTGGATGCTGCGCTCGTCCTTCGCATACTGTACGGCCTCGATCCGGGTGCCGTTGGCGCGGTGGACCTGGACCAGCGCGCCGCTCTTCAGGTCGCGCTCGAACAGATCGCCGTTGCGCAGCATGATCGCGTGCGTGCGTTTCTGGTCGTAGATGACGGTGCCGCTGTCCAGCTTGCCGAGTTCGGCGTCGCCCACCTTGCGGTTGCGGCCGGCCTTGCCGGCGTCGACGGTCCAGGTGTCGCGCAGCTGGGCGCCGTCGCGCTTCTGTTTATAGATGATTTGTTTGCCGTCCCAGCTCCACCAGGCGGTTTCGACGGCGGGGCCGATCCAGTCCGGGTTGGCCATGGCCTGGTCGAGGGTGATGGGCGTGGAGGCGGCGGCCGGCAGGGCCAGCAGGGCGGCGAGAAGGGTAAACGCGGGAAGGTGATTCGTGAGTCGGCGCATCATGAGTCGGCAGAAATTGCAAAAATGCATTCTAGCCTAGCCGATTCGGATACTGGCGAATTCCGGGTCCGGAAATGACGACGCCCGGACAATACCGGGCGTGTGGAGAATTCGATGGGCGGCTGGCGATCCAGCCGCGGAACTTACAGGTTGTGCAGGTGCGGGTACTCAGCGGTCCACAGTTCCGACGGGGTGCTGGCCGACGGGTTGCGGATGAACATGGCGATGCGGGTGATGATGGCCAGGGCGGAGATGGAGACGGTGACGATTTCGACTGCGTTCATGATAGTTATCCTCGATGTATTTGGTGAGAGCTGACTTAGTTCGATGCGCTGTTGCGTTGCACGGCGTTGCGGGCAAAGGCGCCGCTGGCCGGGTGGGCGGCATCGTGGGCGAACCAGCCGCCATGGGCGGTGTACAGCTCGATCGCGAAGGCGCGGATGGTGCCGAGGATATCGGCGAATTGGTGGCGCAGACCGCGCAGTTCTTCCTGCTGCTGCGCCTGGGTGATCGTGGTGGTGTTCATCGAATTCTCCGTGAATGTCGTGTGTTGTTGCGTTGCAGTATAGGGAGAAGCTCGTTATAAGTGAACTTTTAGTTTATGATGTTCGCCATGCGTTTCATGAATATTTTCTGTGCGGCAATTATGGGTTTGTCTTTACCATGGCCATGCTGTTCATGAATATCTGATGAGTGGCCCGGAACTTGCATACCTCACCAGCATGAAACCGCCTGTCCAGCGCACCCTGCGTATCGTCGTCATCAACACCGTTCCCGGCAGCCGCACCGCTGCCCAGGCCGTCGACGCCCAGGCCCAACGCAATGCGGCGCTGCGCATAGGCCTGCTCGAATCCGGTTATGACATCGTGGCCTCGCTGCCGGCCGATATCTTCCTGCCCGAGCGCATCGCCCAGATCCAGCCGGACATGATCATCATCGACAGCGAATCGGATGCCAGGGACGTGCTCGAGCACATCGTGATCGCCACCCGCGACGAGCCGCGTCCGATCGTCCTGTTCACCGACGACCAGACCGCGTCCAGCGTCGATGCCGCGCTGGCGGCGGGAGTGTCCGCGTATATCGTCGATGGCTTGCAGGCCGAGCGCGTGAAGCCGGTGCTGGACGTGGCGCTGGCGCGCTTCAAGCGCGAGCAGAAGCTGCTCGACGAACTGTCCGACACCCGGCGCCAGCTGGCCGAACGCAAGCTGATCGAACGGGCGAAAGGCGTGCTGATGGCGAAGAACCGTCTGACCGAGGAGCAGGCTTACCAGCGGCTGCGCAGCATGGCGATGAACAAGAAGCTGAAGCTGGCGGAGATCGCGCAGCGGGTGCTGGATGTAGAAGATCTGCTTTAGTACCGTCGTCCCCGCGCAGGCGGGGACCCATACTGAGCCGATCAAGCCCACTCAGTATGGACCCTCGCCTTCGCGGGGGCGACGTTCATGCACTGCAGGGGCAAGACACTATATATAAGGACGTTACATGACCCCCGCATTCGCAGCCGGATCCGACCGACCGGAAAAGACCGCCATCAAGGTCGGCTTCATGCCGCTCACCGATTGCGCGTCGCTGGTGATGGCCTCCGTGCTCGGGCTGGACGAAAAATACGGCATCAAGCTGGTGCTGAGCCGGGAGCACTCCTGGTCCGGCATGCGTGACCGTCTTTTAAAAGGGGAGCTGGATGCCGCCCACGTGCTGTATGGCCTGGTCTACGGCGTCGAGATGGGCATCGGCTGCGCCGCCACGCCGATGGCGGTGCTGATGAACTTGTCGCGCAACGGCCAGGCGATCACGCTGTCGAAAAGCCTGGCCGGGCAGGGCGTCACGAGCCTGGAAGCGCTGGCCGCCCTGGTGCGCAAGGGGAACCGGCGCTTCACCTTCGCCCACACTTTCCCGACCGGGAACCACGCGATGTTCCTGTCCTACTGGCTGGCCGCCGGCGGCATCGATCCGCTGCGCGACGTGCAGCTGGTGACGGTGCCGCCCGGGCAGATGGCGACCAACCTGGCGGCCGGGCACATGGATGGCTTCTGTGCCGGCGAACCCTGGAGCGGCGCCGCGGTGCGCGACGGCAGCGGCTTCACCGTGGCCACCAGCCAGGATGTCTGGCCCGACCATCCGGGCAAGGCACTCGGCACCAGCGCCGCCTTTGCCGACGCCAATCCGCACGCCTGCCGCTCGCTGATCGCGGCGGTGCTGGAAGCGGGACGCTGGATCGACGACTCGGATGAGCACCGCTTTGCCGCCGCCGAGGTGCTGTCCAGTCCAGCGTATGTGGGCGCCGGCCTGCGCGAGATTGCCGCGCGCCTGCAAGGCGAGTACGACAATGGCCTGGGCCGCCACTGGAGCGACCCCGACCCGCTGCAATTCCACGCCGGCGGCGAAGCCAACTTTCCCTATCTGTCCGACGGCATGTGGTTCCTGACCCAGCACCGGCGCTGGGGCCTGCTGCGCGAGGAGCCCGATTATCACGCGGTGGCCAGCCGCGTGAACCGGGTCGGCCTGTACCGCGAAGCGGCGCTGCTGGCCGGCGTGCCGGCGCCATCCAACCTGCTGCGCAGCGCGGTGCTGATGGACGGGAAGGCCTGGAACGGCCGCGATCCGCATCACTACGCCGGCTCCTTCGCCATTCACAAACGCGCACCAGTCAATACATAAGAGTGCGTGCTGGGGCGATCGCAGTGCCCCATGTTGGGGCGTTGTGCACCGCAGCGAAGCGCGCCCGCTGTGCACCATCCTGGCCGCCAGAGTGAAGGACCATCTGGCACGGCTCTTGCAAACATCTTCGTCGAGGATCAACGGCGATCCCCCACCAGCCGGTCCAACGACGGACCGGCACACAGGACAACGGCGTCCGCTGCACCCGAAGAACATCACTGTATGTTCGTCGGCCACGCAGCGGGCGCCTTTTCGTTTTTGAACGGTACCAAACGAGGAACCTGACATGGCCGGCAAAGCAAACAGCATCAAGCTTTTTTCCTTCAACACGCCGCAGATGCGTGCCTTCCACCTGAGCTGGGTGGCCTTCTTCGTCTGCTTCTTCGCCTGGTTCGCCTGCGCGCCGCTGATGCCCGTGATTAAAGGCGAATTTCACCTGTCGGTCGGCCAGATCGCCGACATCAACATCGCCGCCGTCGCCATCACGATCCTGGTGCGGCTGCTGGTCGGCCCGCTGTGCGACCGCTTCGGCCCGCGCAAGACCTACACCGGTTTGCTGGCCCTCGGTGCCATTCCTGTTTTGGGCGTGGCCATGGCGCAGAGCTACGAAAGCTTCCTGCTGTTCCGCCTCGGCATCGGCGCGGTCGGCGCCAGCTTCGTGATCACCCAGTACCACACTTCGGTGATGTTCGGCCCGAAAGTGGTTGGCACCGCCAACGCCGCCTCGGCCGGCTGGGGCAACAGCGGCGGCGGCATGGCGCAGGCACTGATGCCTTTGCTGATGGGCGCCGTGATCATGGCGGGCGTCAGCGAAACCATGGGCTGGCGCGTGGCGCTGCTGGTACCCGGCATTGCGATGCTGGTGACGGCGATCGCCTACTGGAAGCTGACCCAGGACTGCCCGGAAGGGAATTTCAAGGAACTGCGCGCCGCCGGCATCCCGTTTGAAGCCAACAACAAGGGCGGCTGGTCCAGCTTCAAGCAAGCCTGCGGCAACTACCGGGCCTGGCTGCTGTTCGTGACCTACGGCGCCTGCTTCGGCATCGAACTGTTCATCCACAACACCGCCGCCGTCTATTACGTCGACCATTTCGGCCTGTCCCTGAAAGCGGCCGGCATGGCGGCCGGCAGCTTTGGCCTGCTGGCGCTGTTTGCCCGCGCCCTCGGCGGCTGGCTGTCCGACCGCGCCGCCAACCGCGGTGACCTCAACAGCCGCGTCAACCTGCTGTTCATCCTGATGGTGGGCGAGGGCCTGGGCCTGCTGTGGTTCTCGCAGACGACCAGCGTGGCGCTGGCCATTACCGCCATGCTCGCCTTTGGCCTGTGCACCCACATGGCATGCGGCGCGACGTATGCGCTGGTGCCTTTCGTGAACCGCAAGGCGCTGGGCGGCGTGGCCGGTATCGTCGGCGCCGGCGGCAATGTCGGCGCGGTGCTGGCCGGCTTCCTGATGAAGGGCACCGGCGACGTGCGCCAGACCCTGTTCATCCTGGGCGGCGCGGTATTGGTCTCGGCCGTGTGTGCGATCGGCGTGCGCTTCAGGTCCGCCGCCCTCGATACCGCTGCGGCCGCAGCAGCCTGAGTATATTGCGTAAGGAATCGCATCATGAAACTCATCGTCATCGGCCACGGCATGGTCGGCCACAAGTTCCTGGAAACCCTGCTGGCCGAGAATGCTGCAAATGCGGCCGCGGGTTTTGAAGTCACCGTCCTGTGCGAAGAACCGCGCCCGGCCTACGACCGCGTGCACCTGTCCGAATTCTTTGCCGGGAAATCGGCCGACGCGCTGTCGCTGGTGGCGCCGGGCTTTTTCGAGAACCGCGCCAACGTCACGCTCAAGCTGAATGCCCGCGCCACGGAGGTCGACCGCGCCGCCCGCACCGTGACCTTGGCCAGCGGCGAGATCCTCGGCTACGACAAACTGGTGTTCGCCACCGGTTCCTATCCCTTCGTGCCGCCGGTGCCGGGCAAGGAGAGAAAGGACTGCTTCGTCTACCGCACCATCGAAGACCTGGAAGCGATGCTGGAATGCGGGTCGCGTTCGACGTCCGGCGTGGTGATCGGCGGCGGCCTGCTCGGCCTGGAATGCGCCAAGGCCCTGCGCGACATGCAGCTCGACACCCACGTGGTCGAATTTGCGCCGCGCCTGATGGCGGTACAGGTCGACGATCTGGGCGGACGCATGCTGCGCACCAAGATCGAAGACCTGGGCGTGCACGTGCACACGCAAAAGAGCACGCTGCGCATCGTCGATGGCGAGCAGGCTACCCACCGCATGGAGTTCGCCGACGGCAGCTTCCTGGAAACCGACATGATCGTGTTCTCGGCCGGTATCCGTCCGCGCGACGAGCTGGCGCGTGCCTGCGGCCTGGACCTGGGCGCACGCGGCGGCATCGTCATCGACGACGATTGCCGCAGCTCGGACCCGGACGTCTACGCCATCGGCGAATGCGCCGCGTGGCAGGGCCAGACCTTCGGCCTGGTGGCGCCAGGCTACGACATGGCGCGCACGGTGGCGAAAGCTTTGCTCGGTCAAGAGGGCACCTTCGGCGGGGCCGACATGAGCACCAAGCTGAAACTGATGGGCGTGGACGTGGCCTCGATCGGCGACGCCCACGGCGCCACGCCGGGCAGCCGCAGCTTCCAGTTCACCGACGAGCGCAAGCAGGTGTACAAGAAGATCGTGGTGTCGGACTGCGGCAAGCGCCTGCTCGGCGCGGTGCTGATCGGCGACGCCACCGAGTATGGCAGCCTGCTGCAGACGGTACTCAATAGTATCGCCCTGCCGGCGTCGCCGGAATTCCTGATCCTGCCCCAAAGCGACGGCAATGCGAGACCAAGCATCGGCGTCGACGCGCTGCCGGCCGGCGCCCAGGTCTGCTCGTGCAATGACGTCAGCAAGGGCGCGATCTGTGATGCGGTGGCGGGCGGTGCCTGCGATATCGGCGCGCTGAAAGCCTGTACCAGCGCCGGCACTTCCTGCGGCGGCTGCGTCCCGCTGGTCACCCAGATCATGAAGGCCGAGATGCAAAAAGCAGGCATGGCCGTCAACAACCACCTGTGCGAACACTTCGCTTACTCGCGCCAGGAACTGCACCACCTGATCCGCGTCGGCGGTATCAAGACCTTCGGCGATCTGCTGCACAAGCACGGCAAGGGCCTCGGCTGCGACGTGTGCAAGCCGGTTGCCGCCAACATCCTGGCCTCGACCTGGGCCGACTTCGTGCTCAAGCCCGAACATGCCAGCCTGCAGGATTCGAACGATTACTTCCTCGGGAATATCCAGAAGGACGGCACTTATTCCGTGGTGCCGCGCATGCCGGGCGGCGAGGTCACGGCCGACGGCCTGATTGCGGTGGGCATGGTGGCCAAGAAGTACGGCCTGTACACCAAGATCACCGGTGGCGCGCGCGTCGATCTGTTCGGTGCCCGTGTCGACCAGTTGCCGTCGATCTGGGAAGAGCTGATTGCGGCCGGCTTCGAGTCCGGCCACGCCTACGGCAAGTCGCTGCGGACGGTGAAATCCTGCGTCGGCTCGACCTGGTGCCGCTACGGCGTCGGCGATGCGGTCGGTTTTGCGATCGCACTGGAGAACCGCTACAAGGGACTGCGCGCGCCGCACAAGATCAAGTTCGGCGTCTCCGGCTGCACCCGCGAATGCGCCGAAGCGCAGGGCAAGGACGTCGGCCTGATCGCCACCGACAAAGGCTGGAATTTGTACGTGTGCGGCAACGGCGGCATGAAGCCGCGCCATGCCGAACTGCTGGCCTCCGACCTCGATGAAGCGACGGTCGTAAAACTGGTCGACCGCTTCCTGATGTTCTATGTGCGCACCGCCGACCGCCTGCAGCGTACCAGCACCTGGCGCATGAATCTGGAGGGTGGTCTCGACTACCTCAAGCAAGTGGTGGTCGACGACAAACTGGGCATCGGCGCGGAGCTGGAAACCGACATGCAGCGCGTGGTCGACACCTACGAAGACGAGTGGAAGAACGCAATCGAAAACCCGGCCGTGCGCCAGCGCTTCCGCAGCTTCGTCAACAGCGATGCGGTGGACGACAACGTCGTCTTCATGCCGGAACGTGGCCAGATGCGCCCGGCCACGCCGGAAGAACGCAAGCGCGTCATTCCCATCGCCGCAGTGAGAGCCTGATCAGGCAGCGCCTAATTAATAAGGGAGTATCGCCATGCACCGTGACTTGCAACTGAACCAGTGGAGCGCCATCTGCACCCTCGACCAGATCGTGCCCGATACCGGCGTGTGCGCCTTGCTGAACGGGCGCCAGGTGGCCGTGTTCCGCGTCGGCGCGGGTTCTGAAGCTGAACCGCCGCGCCTGTTCGCCATCGATAACTACGACCCGAATTCGGACGCCGCCGTACTGTCGCGCGGCCTGGTCGGCAGCGTGGGCGAGCGCATCGTGGTGGCTTCGCCGATTTATAAACAGCACTTCGATCTGCAGACCGGCGAATGCCTGGAGGCGCCGCAGCACTCGGTGGCCAGCTACCCGGTGCGGGTCGAGGACGGCAAGGTCTGGGTCAGCCTATGAATCCGGTCGAGCGTCCGGGCCTGGTCGTGATCGGCAACGGCATGGCCGGCATGCGCACGGTCGAGGAATTGCTGAAGCTGGACCCGGCCATGTACCGCATCACCGTGTTCGGCGCCGAGCCGCACGGTAACTACAACCGCATTCTGCTGTCGCCGGTGCTGGCCGGCGACAAGAGCGTGGCCGACATCATGCTGCACACGCGCGACTGGTATGCGGCCAACGGCGTCACCCTGCATGCGGGCGATCCGGTCGTGCGCATCGACCGCAAGCGGCGCGTGGTGCATGCGCAGTCGGGGCTGGCCGTGCCTTACGACCGCCTGCTGATCGCTACCGGCTCCAGGCCTTTTATCGTGCCGGTGCCCGGCCACGACTTGGCGGGCGTGATCGGCTTTCGCGATCTGCACGATGTCGATACCATGCTGGCGGCGGCACAACGCGGCGGCAAGGCTGTGGTCATCGGTGGGGGTCTGCTCGGGCTGGAAGCGGCCAACGGCCTGCTGCGCCAGGGCATGGCGGTCAGCGTGGTCCACGTGACCGGCAGCCTGATGAACCAGCAGCTCGATCCGCCGGCGGCCGATCTGCTGCGCGCGGCGCTGGAGCGCAAAGGCTTGCGCATCCTGCTCAACCGCCAGACTGCTGCGATCGAGGGCGATGAGCGTGTGCGTGCGGTGCGCTTCGCGGACGGCGAGACAATCGATGCCGACCTGGTGGTGATGGCGGCCGGCGTGCGGCCGAACGTCGCGTTGGCGAAGAGTGCCGGCCTGCACGTCGAGCGCGCCATCGTGGTCGACGATACCCTGCAGACCTACGATCCGCGCGTGTACGCGGTGGGCGAATGCGTGCAGCACCGCCGTGCCACCTTCGGCCTGGTGGCGCCGATCTGGGACCAGGCGCGCGTGTGCGCGGCCCACCTGGCCGGCAGCGGCCACCGCCGTTACGTGCAGCAGGCCACCGCCACCAAGCTGAAGGTGACCGGGGTCGATCTGTACTCGGCAGGCGACATCGTCGGGTTGGAAGGCAGCGAAGACCTGGTGCTGCGCGACCGCCGCGGCGGCGTGTACAAGCGTTTGGTGGTAACCGGTAACCGGCTGACCGGCGTGGTGTTGTACGGGGATGTTGCTGACGGTCCGTGGTATTTCGATCTGATTCAGAAGCGGACGAATATCGCGTCGTTCCGCGACCAGCTGCTGTTTGGGCAAGCGCACTGTATGCAGGCGGCGTAGGGTGGGCACGCCGTGCCCACGCGTACGTTCGCGTCATGCTAGCTTCCGCGTGAGCACGGGGTGCCTACGCCGGCCGCGCCCACCCTACGAGGATTCAAAATGAAGTTATCGGCCATTCCGACCACCGTAAAAACCACCTGCCCCTATTGCGGAGTCGGCTGCGGCGTCAAGGCGCAGGTGAGCCAGGACGGCACACTCGCCATCGCCGGCGATGAAGCCCACCCGGCCAGCCAGGGCCGCCTGTGCGTGAAAGGGGCGGCACTCGGCGAGACCGTCGGCCTGCAGGGCCGTCTGCTGTCGCCGATGCTGCGGGAAGGCGACACACTGCGCGAAGCCGGCTGGGACGAAGCCCTGCAACGCGTCGCCGATGGCTTCGCCCGCATCGTCGCCGAACACGGCCCGGATGCGGTGGCACTGTACGTCTCGGGCCAGCTGCTGACCGAGGACTACTACGTCGCCAACAAATTCATGAAGGGTTTCATCGGCAGCGCCAACATCGACACCAACTCGCGCCTGTGCATGTCGGCGGCCGTGGCCGGGCACAAGCGCGCCTTTGGCGAAGACCTGGTGCCGGGCTGCTATGAAGACTTCGAACTGGCCGATTTGATCGTGCTGGTCGGCTCCAACGCCGCCTGGTGCCACCCGACCCTGTACCAGCGCATCGTGCGCGCCAAGGAAGCGCGGCCCGGCATGAAAATCGTCGTGATCGACCCGCGCCGCACCGCCAGCTGCGACATCGCCGACCTGCACCTGCCAATCAAGCCCGGCACCGACGTCTGGCTGTTCAATGGCTTGCTGGCCTACCTCGCTCAGGAACGTCTCATCGACCACGCGTTCGTACAAGCGCATACGGTCGGCATGGACGATGCAATGGAAGCGGCCGGGCAGGGCGGCAATATGCTGCAGGTGGCAAAGACCTGCCGCCTCGATCCGCAACAGCTGCTGGCGTTCTACGAACTGTTCGGCCGTACCGAAAAAACCGTCACCGCCTTCACCATGGGCGTCAACCAGTCGAGCAGCGGCGCCGACAAGGTCAACAGCATCATCAACTGCCACCTGGCGACCGGGCGCATCGGCCGCCCCGGCATGGGGCCGTTTTCATTGACCGGCCAGCCGAATGCAATGGGCGGGCGCGAAGTGGGCGGGCTGGCCAACATGCTGGCGGCGCACATGGAGCTGGACGACCCGGACCAGCGCGCGCTGCTGCAGGACTACTGGCAAGCGCCGCGCATGGCCGACAAGCCGGGCCTGAAGGCGGTCGATCTGTTCCGCGCGATCGAGGACGGCACCGTCAAGGCGGTGTGGATCATGGCGACCAATCCGCTGGTCAGCCTGCCCGATGCCGACCAGGCGCGGCGCGCGCTCGCAAAATGCGAGCTGGTGGTGGCCTCCGACATCGTGCTCGGCACCGATACCAATGCAGCCGCCCACGTGCTGCTGCCGGCGCTGGGCTGGGGCGAAAAGGATGGCACCGTCACCAATTCCGAGCGCTGCATCTCGCGCCAGCGCGCCTTTTTAAGCGCCCCCGGCGCGGCACGGCCCGACTGGCAGATCATCGCCGCGGTCGCGCAGCGTATGGGTTTCCATGGCTTCGACTACGACGGGCCGCATGCGATCTTCGACGAGCACGCGCGCCTGAGCGCCCACCGGAATGGCACGGAGGGCCAGCGCCGCCGCGCCTTCGACATCGGCGGCCTGGCCGGCCTGCAGCGCGACGGGTACGATGCGCTGCAACCGGTGCAGTGGCCGGTGCCCGCCGCCGGCATGTCCACCACGCGCCTGTTCGCCGACAAGCGTTTCGCCCATGCGGACGGGCGCGCGCGCTTCGTGGCCACCGCCCCGCGCGCACCCGCGCATGCGCCCGACGCCGACTACCCGCTGGTGCTGAACACCGGCCGCGTGCGCGACCAGTGGCACACCATGACGCGCACCGGCCGCTCGCCCAGGCTGGCTGGCCACGTCCCGGAACCCTACATCGACATGCACCCGCAGGATGCGCTGCTGTGGGGCGTGAAGGCGGGCGAGCTGGCGCGCGTGAGCAGCCGCTGGGGGGCGGTGGTGGCGCGCGTGCAGCACGGCGGCGGCATCGCGCGCGGCAGCGTGTTCATGCCGATCCACTGGAGCGGCCAGACGGCGTCCGATGCACGCGTCGGCACCGTGGTGAACCCGGCGGTCGACCCGGTCTCGGGCGAACCGGAATTCAAGCACACGCCGGTGCGCATCGAACCCTTTGGGGTGAACTGGTATGGCTTCATCCTCAGCCGCGTCGAACTGCCGCTGGCGCAGGCGGCACACTGGACCCGCATCCAGGGTACGGACTTCATCCGCTACGAGCTGGCCGGGCGCACGCCGGTCCGCGATGCGGCGGGCTGGGGCCGCGAGTTATTGCAGGTGCAGGACGAGGACGCCGACTGGATCGAGGTCGAGGACCGCAGCGGCGGCATGTACCGCGCCGCCCACATGGTCGACGGCCGCATGCAGGCCTGCCTGTTCGTGTCCACGCGCCAGGATCTGCCGGCGCGCGCCTGGCTGGCCGAGATGTTCAGTCGGCAGGAACTGGCGCCGGCGGACCGCCTCAACCTGCTGTCCGGCCGCGCCAAAGAGCAGGGCGCCGATCCCGGTCCGATTGTGTGTTCGTGCTTCGGCGTGGGCCGCACCACCATCGAGATCGCGATCCGCCAGCATGGTTTGAAGGAGGCGTCGCAGGTGACGGCCTGCGTCAAGGCGGGCGGCAATTGCGGCTCGTGCGTGCCGGAGATCCGGGCTTTGCTGGCGGAGACGCGTATGCTTGCTTAATGCACCTGCGCCGCCAGCGTCGCCAGCAACCCGGCCAGCTTGGGCGCATCCACCGGCTTGACGAAGTGGTAGGAAAACCCGGCATGCATGCTGGCGCTGCGGTCCGCTTCCTGGCCGTAGCCGGTGACCGCGATGAACCTGGCCCTGGCGCCGCCGGCCTGCTGGCGCAGGCGCTGGGCCAGTTCGTAGCCGTCCATCTGCGGCAAGCCGATATCGAGCAGGAACACGTCGACGCTGTCGCCGCGCATGCGCTCGAGTGCCGCGTGCGGGCTGTGTTCGACGATCACCCGGTGGCCGGCCGCCTCCAGGAACATCGCCAGCATCTGGGCGGCATCGACGTTGTCGTCCACGATCATGATGCGCAGGCAGTGCGCGGCCGGCGAGGGCGCGATGCTTTCCGGTACCTGGGCGGCATCGCCGTGCTTGACCACCCGCGGCAGCGTGACGGTGAATTCGCTGCCGTGGCCGACCCCGCCGCTGTGCACCGACACGCTGCCCTTGTGCAGCTCGACCAGGCTTTTCACCAGCGCCAGGCCGATGCCCAGGCCGCCCTGGGCGCGGTCGGACGAGCGTTCCGCCTGCATGAACAGCTCGAACACCTTGGCCATCAGCGCCGGCTCCATGCCGATGCCGTTGTCGCGCACCGAAAAATGGACGACCCCGGCGCGCACGTTCATGCTCAGCGCAATCGCCCCACCTTCCGGTGTGTACTTGGCCGCATTGTTCAGCAGGTTGGTCAGCACCTGCACCAGGCGCTTCTGGTCGCCCTGCACGAAGGCCGCTTCGGACGGCGTGTGGACGTCCAGGCTGTGGCGGCGCGCTTCGATCAGCGGGCGGGTCTGCTCGACGGCATCGGCCACGATCTGCTTGGCATCGAGCAGCTCGTGCTGCAGCGTGACCAGGCCGCGCGTCACCCGCGACACGTCCATCAGGTCGTTGACCAGGCTGGTCATGTGCTTGACCTGGCGCGTGATGATGCCGCTGGTCTGGCGCAGGCGCGCTTCGTCGACCTGGGCCATGCGCAGCAGGTCGGCCGCCGCGCTGATCGGCGCCAGCGGGTTGCGCAGTTCATGCGCCAGCATGGCGAGGAACTCGTCCTTGCGCTTGTCGGCGTCGCGCAGCTGCTGCTGCGCCGTCTTGCGCTCGGTGATATCGCGGAAAAAGAAAGCGAGGCCATCGTCGAGGGCAGGATAGGCGCGCACCTCCATCCAGATACTGCGGCCGTCGGGCTGGGCGATGCGCACCTCATTCATCTCGGCGGTGCGGGTGTCGAGGACGCGGCGGTACATCGCTTCGACTTCGGTGCCGCGCACGTCCGGCCAGATGTCCCAGTGATTCTTGCCGAGGACATCCTCGCGGCTGCGCTGCGCGATCCGCAATCCTTCGTCGTTGATCTGGCGTATGGTCCAGCCGCGGTCGACGATCGCAAAGCCTTCCTTCATGCTGGACAGCAGATGCTGGCTCTGGTCGCGTTCGTGCCGCAGCTCGGCCTGGGCGCGGTGTTGCCGCGTCACGTCGCTGCCTTCGATCATGATGCCGCTGATCCTGCCTTCGGCATCGGTGACCGGCTGGAAGATGAGGTCGAGGATGCGTTCATCCAGCCCCGCGTCCGGCGCGCGCTGGAAGCGGGCCGGCACACCGTGGGCGATGTAGGGCACGCCGGTGGCATACACCTGGTCGAGCAGTTCGTAATACCCTTGCTCCGCCAGCTCGGGCAAGACTGCGCGCACCGGCATGCCGAGGATGTCGCGCTTGCCGACCAGGAGCAGGTAAGCCGCATTCGCGAGTTCGTACACGTGCTCCGGCCCGCGCGTGACGGCGATGAAGCTGGGCGCCTGGTCGAACAGGCGGCGCAGGCGTTCGACTTCGGACGCCAGCTGCTTGCGCACCAGCTGTTCCGCACGCAGACGGCTGAGCACCGCCTGCACCTGGTCCAGGCTTTCCTGGGTGGCAAGCACATCGGCGTCGGTCCAGCGGTAGGGCGTGTACTTGCCGATGGAGAGTGCCGAGTCCAGCTTGCCGTCGGTAATCACCGGCAGGAGCAGCAGGGCGGCCAGGCCCGGCGCGCCCGGCAGCACCGGCTGCGCACCACCGGAGGTGGGGTCGAGCCTGTCGATACGCACCGGGTTGCCGCCTTCGAGGACGGCGTGCAAGGCCGGATCGATCCGTTCCAGGCCGTCGAAGCCGATGTAGTCGGCGTCCAGGTAGCTGCGCAGCAGGTCGCCGGCGGTGCGGATGGCGGTCCCGGGCCGCGACACCTGGCGCAAGTCCTCGGCCAGTTTCAGGCGGAAGGCCTGGCGCCGCTCGAGCGCGACCCGCTCGGTCGTTTCGACGGCGGCCGTGAACATCCCGACGATGGCGCCGGTTTGGTCGCGGATCGGGCTGTACGAAAACGTGAAGTGGGCCAGCCCCAGCACGCCGTTCCGGTAGATATATAGAGGCAAGTCCTCGCCCCTGACCGCTTTGCCCTGGTGCATGACCTGCTCGACCATCGGGCCGATCGTCGGCCAGATTTCGCGCCAGGAATCGATGGCGGCGCCGCCGAACGCATGCACGTCCTTTTCATCGCCGAGGATGGGCTGGTAGGCGTCGTTGTAGAACTGGATCAGGCGCGGTCCCCACCAGACCGCAATCGGAAAATGCGAGTCCAGGCAGATATTCAGGGCCAGGACCAGGCTGTGCGGCCAGGAGGCGCAGGGCCCCAGTTCGGAGCCTTTCCAGTCGTGGGCCCGCATGCGCGCGGCCATCCTGCCGTCCTGGTCGAATGAGGGAAACGCCACATCTTCCATGAAGTTCATGTCAAAAATATTATCTAAAAGACAGCATGATCCGGCGCATTTTACGCGAACTCGGCAATGTCCTTTGTACGCCAGGGCGGAAGCCTCCTGTGTAAAAATAGGTGATGACCAAGAAACCGGACTTTTCGGCACTGTTTGCCGCCTCGCCCTATCCCTACCTGCTCATCGATACGGAGTGCATCCTGATCGGCGCGAATCCCGCCTATCTGCGCTCGACCGGGAGAATGGCGGATGACATCCTGGGAAAGCATATCTTCGAGGCTTTCCCTGCCAATCCGGCCGATCCGGATTCGACCAACCTGAGCGAAGTACGGACATCGATCGAGCTCGCCATTGCGACGCGCCAGCCGCATACCAGTGCCTTGCTGCGCTACGCGGTACCGCGCAACACCCCCGACGGCATCGTGTTCGATGCGCGCTACTGGAGCGCGGTGCATACGCCGGTATTCGACGAGGCCGGCGCGGTCGCCTTTGTTGCCCAGAATGCGATCGACGTGACCGATCTGTACAGCTTCGACGCGGCGTCCGGCAAGTATTACCTGAAGCGGGATGCGAACGCGGTACCCGACGCGCCGCGCCTGAGTCAGCCGCAGATGCACGAAGCCATGACGCGCATCCTGAGTGCGGAACGCAGCCAGCTGCAAGTCTGGTTCGACCATGCGTCCGGATTCATCGCGGTCCTGACCGGGGCCGACCATACAGTCGACATGGTCAATGACGGCTGGTACCAGCTGGTCGGCTATCGGGACATCGTCGGCAAACCGGTGTCCGAGACCCTGCCGGAACTGGCGCAGCAGGGCATCGGCGCTGTATTGGACAGTGCCTTCGAGAGCGGCAAGCCGGTCGTCCTGCGCGGCTACAGGATCACGCTGGAACGCAAGCCCGGCAGTCCTCCGGAAGATCGCTATGTCGACATGGTGTACCAGCCGATCGTCGGCGGGGATGGGCGGGTCAGCGCGATTTTTGTACAGGGTAACGACGTCACCGGCGCCTACCAGGCCAATCGCGCGCTGTCGGAAAAGATCCGGCGGCTGGAAGAAGCGAAATCCACCCAGGCATTCCAGCTCGCGCTGGCCGACCGCATCCGCGAGTCGAGCAATCCCGACGACGTCACCGCCGCCGCCTGCGCCCTGCTGGGACAGAAACTGGATGTGTCGCGCGTACTGTATGCCGAGGTGGACGACGAGCGCGGCACCATCTTCATACGGCGCGACTGGACGGCCGACGGATTCGCCAGCCTGGCGGGACAAACCAGGAACATGGCGGATTTTGGCCCCGACATGATCGCGGCACTGCGTGCCGGCCAGGTAGTCATCAATCATGACGTCGAGCTGGACAGCCGTACCGCGGCCCATGCCGGCACCTATGCAAAAATCGGTGTGCGTGCCGACCTGCTCCTGCCTTTCATCAAGGCCGGCAGGCTGACGGTGGTGTTGACGATCCAGAACGCCACGCCGCGCACATGGCAAGAGTGGGAACGCCGGCTGGCGCAGGAGGTCGGCGAGCGCACCTGGGCGGCAATCGATGCCGTAAAGGCCGAGGCCGCCTTGCGTGCCGAGCGCGATCAAAGCCAGTACATTTTCGACAGCATGGTCGAAGGATTCGCGGTGCTCGATCGTCACTGGACGATCCTGCGCATGAACGCGGAAGGATTGCGCTTGACCCAGTCCAGTGCCGCAGATGTGATCGGACGCAATCACTGGGATGTCTGGCCCTACATCAAGGGTACCGAAGCAGAAGTGATCTATCGGCGTGTCATGGAAACCGGCAAGACCGAGATTGTCGAAAGCGTCCATACCATGCCGGACAAGACCCAGGCATGGATGGAGGTGCGTACCCACCGTTCGCTCGACGGCGGGATTGCCTTTTTCTTCCGCGACATCACCGAGCGCAAACTGGCGCAGGAACAGCTGAAGCTTGCCGACCAGCGCAAGGACGAATTCCTGGCCATGCTCGCGCATGAATTGCGCAATCCGCTGGCCCCGATCGGGGCGGCGGCCCAGCTCCTGCAAAGGGCCAGGCTGGACGAGGCGCGCGTACGCCAGACCAGCCAGATCATCGGGCGCCAGGTCAGTCACATGACCCACCTGATCGATGACCTGCTGGACGTGTCGCGGGTGACGCGCGGCCTGGTCACACTGGACAAGGCCCCGCACGATATCCGGCACATCGTCGCGGAAGCCGTGGAGCAGGTCACGCCGCTGATCCAGTCGCGCCGCCACCATCTGGCCTTGCACCTGCCACCCGACACGACGATGGTGGATGGCGACAAAAAGCGCTTGGTGCAAGTCGTCGCCAATATCCTGAACAATGCCGCCAAATACACCAGTGAAGGCGGCAACATCGTCCTGAGGACGGAAGTGGACGCAACGCGCGTGCTGGTCGACATCAGCGACGACGGCATCGGCATGACGCCCGAGCTGGCGGCTCACGCATTCGAACTGTTCGCGCAAGCCGAGCGCAGCGCCGACCGCTCGGCCGGCGGCCTGGGACTCGGCCTGGCGCTGGTGAAAAGCCTGGTCGAACTGCATGGCGGCACGGTCACTTGCCGCAGCCAGGGCCTCGGCAAGGGAAGTACCTTTACCGTCTGCCTGCCGCGCCTGCCCGTGCCGGCGCGCATCGAGGATGCGTCGTCCGGCGACAGTACGCTGGAGCCGGGTGCCAGGTCCTTGCGGATCATGATCGTGGACGATAACGTCGACGCAGCCGCGATGCTGGCCATGCTGCTGGAGGCATCCGGCCACCGGGTGACGGTCGAGCACGACGCGCGGTTGGCGCTGGCGCACGCACAGGTGGCGGCGCCGGACGTCTTTTTGCTCGATATCGGCCTGCCCGAGATGGACGGCACCGAACTGGCACGGCGCCTGCGCCTGTTGCCTGCCTGCGCCGGCGCCGTCCTGGTTGCCGTGACCGGATACGGCCAGGAGAGCGACCGTGAGCGCACGCGGGCCGCCGGCTTCGACCACCACCTGGTCAAGCCGCTGGATGTGAAGGCCTTGTTCTCGATACTCGAACGCGCCTGACGCAAGGTGCGATCAGGCCTGGCCGGAGGCCGGCGGCGCCAGGATCTCGGCCAGCCTGGCCGGCGTGCACGGCTTGGCCACGTGCATGTCGAAGCCCGCTTCCAGCGCCTTGCTGCGCACGGCCGGCGCACTGTAACCGGTCATGGCCACCAGCCGGATGCCGGGGCCGAGCGCGGCCCGTGTCCGGCGCGCCACCTCGTAGCCATCCATTTCCGGCAGGCCGATGTCGACGATGGCGATGTCGGGCCGTTCGGCGACGATCAGGTCCAGTCCCGCGGTGCCGGTGGCCGCCGACGCGACCGTGTAGCCGCTTGCGCCCAGCAGCGCGGCCAGGGTTTCGCGCGCGTCCTGGTTGTCTTCGACGATCACGATGCGCCGCATGCCGGCGGATGGCTGCGGAATCGCGCCGTTGCGGGCGAGGGCCAGCGCGCCCGGTTCGCGCCGCCGTTCTTGTTCCGCCAGCAGCGGCAGCTCGATCGTGAAGCGGCTGCCATGGCCGATGCCTTCGCTGGCGGCGCGCACCCGGCCGCCGTGCAGATCGACGATCGCGCGCACCAGCGCCAGGCCGATGCCCAGGCCGCCGCGCGCGCGGTCGAGGCTGACGTCGACCTGCACGAAGATGTCGAAGATGGCCTCGAGCTGTTCCGGCGGGATGCCGCGGCCCTGGTCGCGGACGTCGATGCGCGCCCAACCGGCTTGCGGCACATCGCGCTCCAGCCGCAGTTCAACCTTGGCCCCGGCTTCGCTGAACTTGGCGGCATTCGTGAGCAGGTTGGCCAGCGCCTGCTCCAGCCGGGTGGCGTCGCCGATGGCATTGAAGCGGCCCGGCGCGATGCGCGTGGCGACAGTCAGCTGGCGGCGTTCGAACAGCTGGCGCGCGCCGTACATGGCATTCTCGACGACGTCGCGCAAGTCGAGCGGCGCCTGCTGCAGCTCGACCTCGCCGCGGTCGATGCGCGCCATGTCGAGCAGGTCGTCGACCAGGCGCGTCAGGTTGCCGAGCTGGCGCCGGCAGATATCCAGCAGGTTTTGCTGGCGCCGTTCGTCGGCCCGCACCATGGTCCAGAGCTGCCGGGCCGAGGACATCGCCGCCAGCGGATTGCGCAGCTCGTGCGCCAGCATGGCCAGGAACTCGTCCTTGCGCTCGGCTTCGTCGCTCGCGCGGTGCGCATACGCCGACAGTTCCTCGTTGGCGCTGCGCAGTTCCCGGTTCAGTTGGTCGAGTTCGCGGCCGCGCTCGACGATTTCGGCTTCCATCTTGGTATTTTCCGCACTCAGCCGTTCGCTGACGCTGCGCTGCCGGGCGTTTTCTTCGGTCAGGAGCATGTATTCGGTGACGTTATCGACCCGGTGGATGATGCACAGCAGCGTGCCATCCGCCGCCAACACCGGCGCGTTGACCGGGCTCCAGTAACGCATCTCGAAAGCGTTGCCGTCGGCGCTGCGCACGTCGTAACGCTGGACCGCCATGACGTCGGTCTCGCGGCTTTCCACAACGCGGTGCAGCGAACGCGACAGGTTGCGGGTCGAATTCGCTTCCGGGGTGCTGGGATTGTCGGGAAAGACGTCGAACAGCGGCCGTCCGACGACTTCGTCGCGCCGGCGCAAGGTCGCGCGCAGGTATTCGTGGCTGACGCCGGCGATGGTGAAAGGGACTTCGGGCAGCAGGAGCAGGAAGGCGCCCGGCAAGGCCTCGAAGATGTGCTGATATTGCACAGGAAGAATATGGCGATCCATACGCCATATCTTACTCTCGCAGGCCAGCAATTCGCGTCACGGTTTACATAGCGGACGGGCCGGTAGCGACGCGGTCGTGTTCATGATGATGGGCGAGCGGGAAGGGCGGCAGCCAGGCTTCGCGCCGGACGGTCCAGTTTTCGTAAGTCGGGAGGAACTGGTCCGGGGCGTCGAGCGAGCCGAGATGCACTTCGATTTCGCCCGCGCTGCGGCCGAACACCGGCGAGCCGCATTCGGGGCAGAAAAAGCGTCCGGCATAATCGCGGGTGTCGCCTTCGATGCTGACCGCCGTTTCGGGGAAAATGGCCGCGGCATAGAACAGCGCACCGTGGTGCTTGCGGCAATCCATGCAGTGGCACAGGCCGACGCGGTTGGGGCGGCCGGTGGCGGTGATGCGGACTTTGCCGCACAGGCAGCCGGCTTGCACTTGCTCGATGGGTGGGGACATGGCCGGTCTCCTCTGGTCAGCCATCACGATAGCAGCATCACGCCACCAACGCTTCCCCTTCGCGTGCATAACGCGCCGGCGGCACCCCGACATGACGCGCAAAGGCCACGCTGAAAGTGCTGGCCGAACTGTAGCCGACCCGCGCCGCCACCTCGGCGATGCCCGCAGCTCCGCGCCGCAGCAGGTCCTTGGCCAGCGCCATGCGCCAGGCCAGCAGGTATTCCATCGGCGCCGTGCCCACCGCGCGGCTGAAGCGCTCAAAAAAGCCCGAGCGCGACAGGGCCGCCTCCTTCGCCAGCTCGGCCACCGTCCAGCTGCGCGCCGGCGCCTCGTGCATGCTGCGCAGTGCTGCGGCCAGGCGCGCATCGGCCAAACCGCGCAGCAGGCCCGGTGACGCTCCGATGGCGGCGCCGGCGCGCAGGGCTTCGATGAACAGCACCTCCAGCAGGCGCGCCAGGATGACCTCGCGTGCCGGCCGCTGCGCACGCGACTCGTCGCGCACCAGCTGGACCAGCGTCGCCAGCCGTTCCTGCCCGTTCGACTGGCGCACGTGCAGCAGTTGCGGCAGCAGCGACACCAGCAGCGCCGCATCGGGCGAGCCGAACGCGCAATGGCCGACGACGAAGCGGACATCCGGCGCGCCATCACGGTCGCCGAGCCGGAATTCGCCCGGCCCGAGTGCAATCGGCAGATCCTCGACGTCCTCCGATGGCGGCGGCACCAGGCTGGTGGTCGCGAAGCCGCGCGCCGCCGGGATCAGCACGAAGTCGCCTGCCTCCAGCGTGACCGCTGCCTGGCCGTCGACCGTGAGGCGGCAGGCGCCGTCCAGCATGGCGCAGTAGAAAGGCTGATCGAGGTCCGCGCGGCGTACGCGCCATTGGCCGGCGCCTTCGACGATCTTCGAGTACGGCGTGGTGGGCTGGAGCAGCGCCACCACCTCGGCAAGCGGATCGATCATGTCTGGACTCCTGCAAATGAACGGTGGACTTCCGATTGTAGCAAGTCCGGCCGCGCGCCGGTATCGTAGCGCTACTTATTCATCACAAGGAGTTCCCATGCAAACCGTCCTGATCACCGGCTGCTCGTCCGGCTTCGGCTTAGAGACCGCCCGCCTGTTCCTCGAACGCGGCTGGAAAGTCATCGCCACCATGCGCATGCCGCGCGACGGCATCCTGCCGCCGTCCGAGCATCTGCGTATCCTGCCGCTCGACGTGACCGATGACGCCAGCATCCGCGCCGCCCTGGAAGCGGCCGGCCCGATCGACGTATTGGTGAATAACGCCGGCTTCGGCGCGATGAGCATCTTCGAAGCACAATCGATGGCGACCGCGCGCGAGCTGTTCGACACCAATACCCTCGGCACCATGGCCATGACCCACGCCGTGCTGCCGCAGTTCCGCGAGCGCGGGCAGGGCACGATCGTGAACGTGACCTCGATCGTCACCGCACGCGCCTTTCCGCTGCTGGCCGTCTACGCGGCCAGCAAGGCGGCGGTCGACATGTTCAGCGCCTCGCTGGCGCTGGAACTCGCACCCCTCGGCGTGGGGGTGAAGCTGGTGCAGCCGGGCCGCTCGCCGTCGACCAGCTTCGGCGCGAATGCCAAGGCGCGTACGCAGGGCGGCATTCCGGACGCGTATGCCGGCTTTGCGCAGCAGGTGTTCGCCGGTATGAGCCCGGACGCGCCGGTGACCGAGGCAGCGGACGTGGCGGAGGCGGTCTGGCGCGCCGCGACCGACCCGGCGGCGCCGTTGCGGATTGCCGCCGGCGCCGATGCGGTGGCGCTGGCCTTGGCCGTCTCAGCGTGAGCCGGGCGGCGTGATCCCGAGCGCCTGCGGCACCGCCACCCGCATGATGTCGATGAAGCGGCGCAGGCGCGCCGGATAAAAGCGCGCGGGCGGATAGATCAGGTGGATCGGCAGGGGCGCGGCCTGCCATTCGGGCGTCAGCTGCAGCAGGCGCCCGCTTTCCAGTTCTTCGCGCAGCGCCCAGGTCGAGGCCACCGCCGCGCCCACGCCCAGCAGCGCCGCATTGCGCAGCGCGTACAGGTTGTCGGTGTACAGGCGCGGCTGGATGCGCATGCGCACGGTCTCGCCGCTGCCGGCGTGGGCCAGTTCGATCTCGTCGCGGTAAAAATTGCTGGCGGCAATCCAGGGCAAGAGCGCCAGCTGGTCAGGGTGCGTCGGCATCGAGCCAGGCACGTCGATTCCCTCCAGCAGGGCCGGAGCGGCGACAACGATGCGCGGCACCGCGCCGAGCGGGATCGCCACCACCGAGGTATCCAGCAGGGTGCCGACCCGGATCGCGCAATCGATGCCCTCGGCGATGAAGTCGGGCGTGCGGTCGTGCAGCGTCCATTCCACCGTCATCTTCGGATAGCGCGCCAGATACTCGGCCAGCGGCGCCACCAGCTGCTGCTGGCCGAAAGCGTGCGGCGCAATCACGCGCAGACTCCCGACCGGCTCGTCACCGGCGCCGCGGATCTCGCTTTCGAATTCCTGCCAGCCGGCGATCAGCGCCTTGGCGCGCTCGTAGCAGCGCATGCCGTCGTCGGTCAGCGTCATCGCGTGCGTGGAGCGCTGCAGCAGGCGTACGCCGAGCGATTTCTCCAGCGCCTTCAAGCGGCGGCTGATGGTGGGCTGTGTGGTCTCCAGCAGGCGCGCGGCGGCGGAAAGACTGCCGGCATCCACGATGCGCACGAAGGTTTCCACAAGCATCATACGGTCGGCGGTGGAAGCGCCGGGTGTTTTGTCGATATCCATACGTCTATCGTATAACAGTTCGACGTGCGCGGCGGCTACCGTCATACTCGCGGACTTTGCATAATGCGCTTCATCGCAGTTCCACCTACTGGAGCGCACCATGAGCACCGTATCCATGACCACAACTACCCCGGCCCACGCCACCCTCTCGACTTCGTTGACCTTTTTGCTGGCCGCCGGCACCGGCCTCACCGTCGCCGCGCTCTACTACAGCCAGCCGACGCTGGGCGTGCTGGCCGGCGACCTGCACGCATCCGCGCGCGGCGTCGGCTGGATTCCCACGCTCACCCAGCTCGGCTATGCGCTCGGCCTGCTGCTGCTGGCGCCTCTGGGCGACCGCTTCGACCGCCGTAACATCATCGTGATCAAGGCGCTGATCCTGAGCGCGGCCCTGCTGCTGACCGGCTTCGCGCCGACGCTGGGCGTGCTGCTCGCGGCCAGCCTGGCGGTCGGCCTGTTCGCCACCGTGGCCCAGGACATCGTGCCGGCCGCCGCCACGCTGGCGCCGCCCGAGCACCGCGGCAAGGCGGTGGGCACGGTGATGACCGGCCTGCTGATGGGCATTCTGCTGTCGCGCGTGGTGAGCGGCTTCGTGGCCGAGCACTTCGGCTGGCGCACGGTGTTCATGGCCGCCGCCGCCAGTGTGCTGGTGCTGGCCGGCGTGATGGCGAAAGGCCTGCCGCACTTTGCGCCGACCACCACGCAATCGTATCCGGCCCTGCTGCAATCGCTGGCCAGCCTGTGGCGTGCGCACCGCAAGCTGCGCCTGGCCGCGCTGGCCCAGGGTTTATTGGCGCTCGGCTTCTCGGCGTTCTGGTCGACGTTGGCTGTGATGCTGCACGATGCGCCTTTCCACTTGGGTTCGGCCGCCGCCGGTTCCTTCGGCCTGGCCGGCGCGGTCGGTGCGCTGGCCGCGCCCTTCGCCGGCCGCCTGTCGGACCGCCGAGGCGCCGAATGGGTGACGCGCATTGCAGCCACCATTTCGGTGGTGTCGTTTGCTGCGATGCTGGCGATGCCGTTGCTGTCCACCGGTGCTCAGCTGGCGTTGCTGGCGCTGGCTACGGTTGGTTTCGATTTGGGCGTGCAGGCCAGTTTGATTTCGCACCAGACCATTATTTATGGGATTGCGCCGGAGGCGCGTAGCCGGTTGAATGCGCTGTTGATGACCAGTGTGTTTGTCGGGATGGCGGCGGGTGGTTTGTTTGGGGCGCAGGCGTTGGCGGCGTGGGGCTGGATGGGGGTGGTGTCGGTGGCAGTGGTGGCGAGTGGCGGCGCACTGCTGGTGCGCATCCGCGCCGCCTCTGCCAAGGATTGATCAGGTTCTGCGGCTGGCGTGCTGGCCGCTGACCGATCGATTTATAGGGTTCTGCCAGACGGATCCTAGCTGTAAAGCGCGAGGATATGATGCAAGTCTGCCGTCAACACCGAGCGTCTGGCATCGCGTTCATCGGATGCATCGGGTGTATCGCCTGGCATGATTTTCTTCAGTTGCTTGGTGATTTTATCGTCGAGCGATGACATGACCTGACGGTCTGCTTTGTTGTCCGATATGATGTTGATACCACCATGCTCGCCTCCGGCGCTGATCGAGAGAAACTGGATATGTGGCTTAATGAAACGCCATGCCCTCGCCACTTCAGAATACGTCGTCGCCAACAAATCGTGGCCGTCCTGATAATGCTGGTGATGCAGCCTGAGATGTAGATGCGGGTAATCGTGGGGTAAATAAAAATTCGGTCCGGTCCTTTCCCATCCTCTGTTCGCCAGAAACTGATCGATTCGCATAGTGCATCTCCTTGGCGCTTAAGGTTAGTCGGCCATGTTATTAGGCCCGAGCAAATTATTCTCAGAAATGGATCCCTTTACTTTGATAAAGCGCAATGATTATTGATTTTTTCGTCGAACACATGGGTGGCTAACTAAGTCGCAGTGCAAAGGCGATGTCTAAATCTGATTAACGACGGGTACCCATGATGCTGTGCTGCTGGATATATTGGGCGGCGCAATATTTGGTGGGGACATGCAGTTTGACGATGGCCGTGCATGTGAGGGCCTAGAACGATGAATCCCCGGATGACTATGGCGTGGTATCTCGTGCCGGCTTCGACGTCACCAAACTAGCCACCACCGAAATCGCCAGAATCAGCGCCACCACCCCCAGCGCAATCCCGGTCGGAATCTTATAGATATCCAGCAGCAGCATCTTCACCCCAATAAACACCAGAATCCCCGCCAGCCCATACTTCAGCAAGTGGAAGCGCTGCGCCATATCCGCCAGCAGGAAATACATCGCGCGCAAACCCAAAATGGCAAAGATGTTCGAAGTGAACACAATAAAAAGATCCCCGGTCACCGCAAAGATGGCAGGAATCGAATCGACTGCGAAGATGACGTCGGTGATCTCCACCAGCACCAGCACCACGAACATCGGCGTCGCATAGCGCAGGCCCTTCTGGATCACGAAAAAGCGGTCGTGGTGATACGCATCGGTGATGCGGATATGCCCACGCATCCAGCGCAGAATGCGGTTGTCGGCCAGGTTCGGCTCATCGTCGGCCGCGCGCACCATGTGTACGCCGGTGTACAGCAAAAACGCGCCGAACACGTACAGGATCCAGTGGAACTGGGCCAGCAGCAGGGCGCCAACGTAGATCAGGATTGCGCGCAGCACGATCGCGCCCAGCACCCCGTATAGCAGCACGCGCTTCTGGTAGGCGGCCGGCACGGCAAAGAAATTGAAGAGCGTGATCCAGACGAACACATTGTCGACCGCCAGCGACTTTTCGATCAGGTAGCCGGTCAGGTATTCCAGCGCCCGCGTGCGCGCCACTTCCTCGCCGACGATATCCCGCAGATACCACCAGAACCAGGCGCCGAAGGCCAGCGCGATCGTCACCCAGATCAGCGACCAGAGCGCCGCCTCGCGCGTGCTGACGCGGTGCTCGCCTTCGTGCTTGAGGATGAAAAAGTCGACCGCCAGCAGGATGGCGACCAGCAGCGAAAAGGACGCGTAGAGGGTGGGCGTGCCGATCGAATCGATCATGGTGGACTCCATGGCGGTGGCTGCCGGCAGTGTAGAGCGGACCACTAGCAGAGTGGCGCGCGCGATCCTTCAGGAAATGTCAAGAGCGCTACGATTGAACGCGCAAATGAGGCAAATTTGCATCATTTTTGTTTACTAAACTTAGCTAAACTGCACGCTCAACCATAAAGTTTGTTGAACGCTTGTAATTTCCTTTGTATAACTTATCTCTGTTGGAAAGCGGGGATCAATACATACAATCAGCAGCCTGATCGTTTAGTAAATCCTCCATTGACCGCCTTCTCGCTATAAAAACTATCCCATCTTGGGTACGACCCGGAGACTTACAATGACGCTGAGAGCCAATCTCACCTCGCGGCAGCTGCACTGCCCCGTAAAACCCATCGCGATCGCCGTGGGTATCGCACTGCTATCCCTTTCCAGCGCCCAGGCGCAGACGGCCGATGCGCAGGCCGCAGATGCGCCGGTTGTTGCCGCACCGGCCGCCGGCCAGGCTGCGAATGCCGGCCAGGCATCCAAGGTGGTTGTGACCGGCTACCGCTATTCGATCGAAAAGAGCCTCGACCAGAAGCGCGACGCCAACTCGATCGTCGAAGTCGTGACCGCCGAAGACATCGGTAAATTCCCTGATAAAAACGTCGCGGATGCGCTGCAGCGCGTGCCGGGTGTGATCGTCACCCGCGACGGCGGCGAAGGCAAGAACGTCAGCGTGCGCGGCCTGTCGTCGGAACTGACGCTGACCCAGCTGAACGGCAACTACATCGCCACCGCCGAATCGAACGGCGATCCGACCCGTTCGTTCAACTACACGCTGATGCCGTCGAACATGCTGGGCAGCGCCGAGCTGTTCAAGACGCCGGAAGCGCGCATCGACGAAGGCGGCATCGGCGGTACCGTGATCCTGCACACCCGCCGTCCGCTGGACGTGCCGTCGGGCAGCGGCTTCGTCAACGCCGAAGGCACCTGGGCCGATACCACCAAAAAGGGCGACGGCCAGTTCTCGGGCCAGTATGCCTGGCACGACAAGACCAACCGCTTCGGCGTGCTGGTCGGCCTGACCCAGCAGAAGCGCACCACGCGCACCATGAGCGCCAGTGCCGGCGGCTGGCAATGGTATGGCGACGATTACGACGCCCATCCTGCCACCGACGTCAAC
>Ga0265780_10001275_pt1 | contig 36192 bp, 40 predicted proteins | sample P1T30metagenome_FD_192432 | JGI IMG/M metagenome (GOLD analysis project Ga0265780, IMG submission 192432) | Plant litter microbial communities from East Loma Ridge, Irvine, California - P1 T30 | ecosystem: Environmental > Terrestrial > Plant litter > Unclassified | place: USA: California...
TGGCCGCATGTGAAATCGCGCAGTATAATCAAGTTTCAATCCTTCGTACCTTCACTTCGTGTCCCCTTGGCTGCACTTCGCCTTCTGATTCTGATGCTAGGCAGGGACGCTATTTCTGTCGCCAGCTGCTTGAATAACAAGCTGTCAACGTACCGACCTAGACTTGCCTGCGACAAACTTTAACATTCCTATCATACCAATTACCTCCGCTATGGGTCACGGGTCATCGAAAATTCCACAGCCGCAACTACCTGATATCCTCATCGACCTTTCGACTCCACCAGACAAAGTGTATAGACCCGGCGATGTTGTGAATGGCAACATTACCTTGGCTCCGAACGTTCCGCTTGCACCAGATGCAATACAGGTGTCGCTATTTGGGAAATCACTTGTATGGTATCGTACGGTCATAGTGATCAACAACGTCGCGCACCATTTGCATTGGCGCGACAATGGACCCTTATTCGAGATCACGTCGAATGTCTTACCAAATGTACACACGGCTGCCCCGCTGCTTGCATCTGGGGAGACCTATAAATACCCGTTTCAATTTCGATTCCCTGCAAGCGTAAGCAACAGTCGATCAGGCCAGTACAAGAACGACCATGACGCGCGATGGACTATTGACCATCATTTGCTACCTCCTAGTTTCTTGCATACAAGCAAAAGGGCTGTGGTTGCGGGCGAAGATGCGAACTATGCGAAAATCGAGTACGGCGTGCGTGCGAGGCTGAAGTGCCCAGGTATTGGATTCGCAAAAGGTCAGAACATTCACGATCTGGAGATCACAGCACCGGTGCTGTTCGTTCCCCAGAATCCTCGCGCAAACGTATCACAAGATCCGCCCGTTGCCATAAGACATTCGAAGCCTTTCAGCATGCGATCCTCAGCCCTGGCGGGCCAAGCGTCATCGTCCATTGGCTTTCGCCAACACGTACGCGACCGCCTGTCATCCAGCACACCGAAATTAGACTTCGAGGCATCACTCGAAATACCGAAAGCCCTCGCGTCAGGCTCAGAGTTATGTTTGCGGGTGTTCTTCAATGTCATTTCCACAACAGAGAGCGCATCCCACATTCCTACCATACAATTCACTATTTTGAAGTTGGACCTGCAGGAGCTTACTGTCGTTCGTCCCCCCTCGGACAAAAAAGCCTCGGACTCTTACGGAGGATACCATTGGAAGAACAGATACGAAAACATGCCACCTCTCGATGCACCTTTCTCTAGTCGAGAATTTGTGTCCTTAAGCAAGGAGAAGACACATCTCAACAGCATACCACCATCTGCGACGCTAAATCTTCTGGAGACACCAAGCGAGAAAGGAAAATCTTTACAACAAGCAAATAGCTGCGACACTTGGTTCAAGGCACGCATACCAGGCTCCACGGCCCCAAGCTTCAAGAGCTTCGCAATCGCCCGGACATATATTATCAAAGTCAAGATTGGCATCGAGATCGGCGGGAAGAAGTTCGAATATGAGGTCAAAAGCGAAGTTGAGGTGGGTAGTACGCCAGAGTACTATCCTGACGCAGCTTTGATCGAATTGGCGAAAGGCAGGAAGGATAACACGTTGAAAAAAAGGGAGAAGAGATCGCGTTGGCTCTGATGATGTGAAATGTTTGGCTTGCTGACTTGCATGTTCGATACACATTCTTATTGTGTCCTTTCTGGGCCGTCGCACTTGGACACAAGGTGCTTCCTGCGACCCCGATCGTTGTGGTTACGAATACCTATTTCTCTTCTTCCAGATATATTTGCTTGCACTGAACTCGCGTTCATGTGGCCATGTGTCCTCCGTAGTAGAACTCTCTGGACACAGAGCCGCCCCAACATATTTGAGCGAAATGGCGCACATACAAGAAATGTCTAGTAGGACGACCCAACAGCTTGCCCTGGTATCATCAAAGCCAACTTCGGCGATACGCTGCCTTAGTCTTCATTGGCTCCCATGCACTGGTAGGTCAGCTCTAATTCCTTTAATTTGCCCGTGGACAGAACTATCAAGAATGGAAGGTGCCAAATTTGATGTTTAGCTTACATAACTTAGAGTAGTCGTTCTAACTCGTTCGGTCACCGAAAGACCCTTCAACGACGGCCGTTCTACTTCGCCTTGGAGTCAAATGCAGCCGGCTCCGAGCCCAATACTTCCTAGAACTCATGCACCAACGATTTATCGGCTTGCCTACCAATATTATCATATCCTGTCCACGCCCGGAACCCTTATACTATCCGTTAGGCCTCCTTTGGGACGGAGCGCGCCCACCGCGCGTAGTCCATTCATGCGCAACGTCGTTCATGTTCATGCGACCTCATGGATTCCAACTAGTTATACGAGGGTGAGCACTGTGGAGATGCCATACCGTTTCTCGTGACAGACACAATAGCGCCACTGTGTCTTAGGTTGTGGCACAAGGTATTTGGACCCTTTACTGGCAAACTCCACGGCTGCGCTTGGGCTGCTACCACGAAACGTAGCTGATCAGCATGCCAAAACTCTCTTACAGGTCTTTTTAGCAGGAAAGCGCTGGGTTGAAGTGTTTTCATTTGTCACTTCAGAGTCCCACTGGAACGTCGATCAACGACGATTTGTTAGTAGCGCAATGTGGTTTCGTCCGCGCACATGCGACAAGGCATGAATGGTACCTGAACTCACTGCCGAGGCTGGACACAGAAACACCACAGAGAAGAGGCTACTTTTGCACAGTGATTTGTGGTGAATCTGGGGATGGTTTGCTACCCCGCGTTTTATCCCTGGATTGTCCCTGTTAGGAAATGACTCCGTCAATAACCAACTCATTTTGGCTGATCTCCGTGCAGTGTGACCGGGAACCCGGGTGGTACAGAGATGTCCTAAGCCCACAAATGCCGTACGGTATACGACGCCTTCCGGTAAGATCGTATTGAGCAGATAGTCGTGTCGTCACTGCGCGATGTGATCTTCGCTATCCTTATCGCTGGGGCTTGCACACTGCAGGATGTTGATAAAATTCAGAGTCGAGCACAATACAGCTGGTGAAGGGTGGTGGATGAAGTCACTCACCAAAGATAGCCCGGATGCATTGATCCGACACCCTAGCTTGTAAGATGAAAATGCCATGATTCGTCCACACGCTCCGCCCACTATTTTGCGATTCGTAGGCGGTACCTCGTGACGTACAGCCTTGAGACCCAAGCGCCCTTAGCCTTAAGGCGGCTACGCACCGTCTTTGCTTGGTCCACCTTACTTCGGCCGCGTCTCCTGGCCAGCACTACGCTCGGCACAGTCCTCATTGGTCAAAGTGTACAAAAGCTTTTATATTGGGACTATCGGAACTTGCAGAGCCTGATGTAGTACGATCTGCGATGCCAGGCATGATGGTTGGTATACCAGCCAGGGGCATGCTGCACGAACGGAGACTTGTGTACTTACTCTCAAAGCCTCCAGTCACCTGGACATGCTACGGTGTAGTTCACCGAGGAAGCTGTGAAGGATCTTTTGACTTCCAGCTTGTGATTAACTCAGCGTTGACTCCTATATAGGGCGGGTGGTGTACAATAATCAAGCTTCACTCGCTACCTCAAGCGTGCCTGCGCAGTTCATACTTTCACGAGCTTTGTCTCTTGCAATCCATCATGCAGCTCGCAGCACTTCTCGCCCTCCTTCCTCTGGCTCTTGCAGCCCCAGCGCAGGTACAAAAGCGTGCGGCACCGACTGTGATCGCGCCCGCTGCACAAGCCACCGTCGGCGGCAGAGACTTGTTGGGCGTCGAAACCTTCAATGGTATTCCATATGCTCAGCCACCCGTTGGCCAGCTCCGCCTCAAGGCACCTCAACCTCTCACCTCCGCTGTGGGCAAGGTTGACGGCACTGCTTCTCCACGAGGCTGTCCACAATTCTTCTTCAGCACTGATCAGCAAAACTTCCCAACGAATGTACTTGGAACACTTCTCAACACACCTCTTTTTCAGACCGTAACGAACGCTGGAGAGGACTGCCTTACGATCAACGTCCAGCGGCCTTCCGGAACGAAAGCAGACGCCAAATTGCCAGTACTCTTTTGGATTTTCGGTGGAGGATTCGAGCTTGGTGCTACCTCTATGTACGATGGCACTTCACTTGTCGCCGAATCTGTCGCCCAGGGGAAACCCATCATCTTCGTGGCTGTCAACTACCGCGTTGGAGGCTTTGGCTTTATGCCAGGCAAAGAGATTTTGGCCGATGGATCTGCAAACCTGGGCCTTCTTGACCAGCGGCTTGGTCTGCAATGGGTGGCTGATAACATTGCCGCGTTCGGTGGAGACCCAGACAAGGTCACGATCTGGGGCGAAAGTGCCGGCGCAATCTCAGTTATGGACCAGATGCTGCTTTACGATGGCGACTTCTCGTACAAGGGAAAGAACTTGTTCCGTGGAGGCATTATGAACTCTGGGTCGATTGTGCCTGCGCAAAAGGTGGACTCAAAGAAGGCTCAGGCCATCTACGACACAGTCGTGAAGGCAGCAGGCTGCTCTGGCTCCACTGATTCCCTCGGATGCCTGCGCAATGTTCCGTACACGAAGTTCTTGCAGGCCTGCAACAGTGTTCCTGGAATTTTAGGCTACTCTACAGTCAATCTGTCCTATTTGCCGCGCCCAGATGGCAAGACCATCACTGATTCACCCGAAACACTTGTCCTCAATGGCAAGTACGCCAAAGTTCCCTTCATCGTCGGCGATCAAGAAGACGAAGGAACACTATTTGGGCTTTTCACGCCCAATCTTACCACCCGAGCTGAGGTATCAGAATACTTCTCAACCGTATTCTTCGACCAAGCCACAACAGCCCAAATTGACTCGCTTGTCGGAACATACGAAACCATCACCGAGGACGGATCCCCATTCCGTACCGGCTTGTTGAACAACTGGTACCCACAATTCAAGCGTGTTAGCGCAATTCTCGGCGACATCACCTTCACAATTACTCGTCGTATATTCCTCGAGCTTGCTACTGCTGTCAACCCAAGCGTACCATCATGGTCGTATCTTGCGACATACGACTACGGCACACCCATCCTCGGTACCTTCCACGGCTCGGACATCTTGCAAGTGTTCTACGGCGTGCTGCCAAACAACGCAGCGAAGAGCATCCGGGGCTACTACTACTCATTCATATATGAATTGGACCCTAACAACGGTAACAACCTGGACGACTGGCCGCAATGGAGTACCTCGAAGAAGCTGCTCAATTTTGGAGCAAACAGGAATGGCCTGTTGGATGACAACTTCAGGAAAGATACCGAGGATTGGCTGAAGGTCAACGTAGGAAGTCTGCGAGTGTGAAAGCTCGAGGGACATAAATTTTAATGAATAACAATGCTTTGATCCAATTCCTCGTTCTCAACTTGCTTTTGCTTCTTCAAACTTTCCACTCCTGCACACATTCTCCTATTTGCAGATATAAAACTGAAGTCGCATGCATGCATATGCAAAGATCCGCGTCTCATGCACCTTCGCACTTGGGTATGTCACAGAGACTTGCATATGATGGTACCCAATCATGCTGAAGGTATACGCCCAGACCGTGCGGACGGAATGCGCGGATGATCTTCAATGAACCTAAAGACGTTCACGGGTAGCCAGATGTCTTGGTGGCGTCTCGTGCTGGGGTGAGCAGGCGCATGATCATCATGCTCGTGCTTCCAAATTGTTGGAATGGCTCTGCAACATTCACCGATTACGCCGATGCATAAATCAGGATGGACTTCGCGTTCGGGTTCGTTTGCTCAGAATCGCTGACGTCGGCGGGCCGAGATCGTCTGTGTCGCGTGTGCTAGTGTGGGAATTAGCTGTGGGATCGGCGCCTGTCGGATGGTGATCTCGTTTCGATGCTCCGGTATTTGACGACGAGACCGACCTCGCGAATACCAAATACATAGCGAGACTTTCAGTGTAATCTAGATATGCAAGTGCAGAACGAAGCATCAAATCTATTTGGCAGCTTTCTTCTATGTGACGAGACGTATAACTGAAGAAATGTGTCCTGATACCTAGGGAGCTACGAGACTAGTCCAAGAATGCATGCAAAGAGGCTGATGTATTTGTCAATCTCTCCTGTAACGCGAGTGTCTAGTACCTCTTTCATGCGCTACGATGCCCTGGATTCTAAAGTCACGTTTGCAGATCTAGAAACATTGTTTACTAGAAATGCAGGTACTTACATCCTTAGCCTAGTTTAAAAGCATATGTTTATTTGGCCCTCTTCTTGTCCCGGACCGTTGTATTGATCTAACATCTTTTGCTCGACCACCAGGATCTAGCAAAATTCGTGTCCGCTCTGCACATGCGCGAAGTAATCTATTACTTTTGAGCAACACACCGATAAGTTTATAAAAAAGCTCAGGTATGTTCAGTACTGCAAGATGAATTATCTAGTTTAGCAATAGATTTTGAGTTTATCTAGGCTACCTCTTAGCCCTTCTCGTTACGCGTATTGTAGAGGGATAAGAATTTTACTGGGGCCTGGTGTGACTCTATCCTAATAGCATATACTCCTGTATCTCGTCAGTCAATGGTCTTACCATGGCTCATTTCTCTTACTCAATTTCTGCCTGCGTATGTCAGTACAGGCACAATGACACAGATACATTGACTTACCTCGTCTAGCAGCCTTGGAGCCCAATATTGCCAAGCGTTATGTTTGACCTGGGGAGAATCAGCGTAAGTCTATGTTCATGCGCCGAGAAATTCAAACATTATACTCTACAACTGCGTCCCCACCAAACAACTTTTCGAGCAATGCCACCAGCTTCTCTTTGCGTACGTAACGCGAGTGGACGAGAGATAGCAAATAGCCCTCAGGAACTCCAGCTGGAATTTCGCGTTTTATGTAGCTCTCCGTGTTCAACTGTGATTGTAATGGCTGTGCAGTCGGTCTTGACGTCCGCACGTCAGTGAGTGTCGATGCCGCTAGAACATGTAAGTCGGCATTAGAAAGTAAGGTATACTTATCCTCATCGAACTTACGGAGCTCTTCAATCAGTCCATCCACTGTCTCATTGTTGTCGTTCTCGTCGGTGACTTGGTCTTCGACTTGCATGTGCTCGGCATCAGATGATCCCGAACTGCTTGCAGCATTGCTTGCTACTGATGGGTCTTTCGCTTCGTCGTTGTCATTTTCGTCTTCTTCATCAATCATATGCGGAGGAATAGCGAATAGCGACAACTGCTGATGGTGTTTACCCAGATGATGACGGAGCTGAGTGAGGGAACGCTGTTTCTCCATGCAAAGTGGACAGCATGCTTCTTGATCCATTGAGTACTGTCTTGCACAACTGCGTACCACATCTTCAGTACGAGGGTTGTGAGCAAGCTCAGCGTGTTTGTGTCCAATGTGTTTGCGGAGCTCATCCGAAGACTGGAACACCACATTGCATCCCATGATACACTCCCACCACTTGCGATGAGCCTGCAATTCATGTTGAAACCATTCGCGTCTTGACTCATACGTACGCTCGGGTACCTGACAGTCGGATGCTGTACAAACATATGGTTGCAGGTCGATGTAAACGTGCTTGTGCCACGCATGTACATGCTGAACAGATGTGAACCGAAAGCATAGAGGGCATTCAAAAGGATCGCCGTTGAGACCCTGTTCTGGTATCTGGGGAGGTCGTATCTTAGAGGGATCGTTGTTTGAAGATGCATAGGAAGTTTGAGAAGCTGCATCCTCATCGTCATGAGTGATCTCAAGATCAGGTGCTATGAAGCCTGCTTTGACCGCTGGCGGAAGCGAAGACGCTACGGTGCTATTCACCCACTCAGCTGTATCAAGTTTTCCAGCATCTTGTGGAGCATCGGGTTCCTGTGGGTTGGCATCCAGATCAATATCTCCCTCTAGCCTTTTCCGATGCTCCTCTCGATAATGCAGATACTGTCGCCGACGCGATATTGCTTTGCCGAGCCGCAGTATGAGGTATTCTGGAGCACTCGGGAATTTTTCCTTCACATGCGCAACGTCCCACTGCTCGTAAGATAGGACCTCATCTTGCGTCGAGTGTCTGAATTGATCGTGGGGTGCTGGATTACGAATAGCGATCGAGAGGCGCATGAGGCAAATGATTGCTTCACTCATGTTTGATGCAAGCTGTGCCAGTTCGGTTGATAAGTGTCCGTCTGATAGCTCAGATTCAGTGTCAGACTCTAGATCCGAGTCCGAAATGTCTTCCCACGGCACTCGCTGCCCGGTTATGATCTGTAGCGCTCTTTGTAGAACACAATCGAGGTGTTGTAGAAGCTCTGCAACCCTGATCCTTATGTGAGGTGCTTCCCTCAGCTTGTAATCCAGCGAAGCCCTGCCCTTACGATGAGCTCCAATGTTGCCAACCCATAGCCGAAAGCGGCCGACCAAGTCAAGTATCACACTTGACGGTAATTTGGTACGGACAGTGGATTCAGTCGATGCCAAATTCTCGTATACTCCATGAAACAGTCTTAAGCAGCCTTTGGCTTGTTCAGAGATTGACATGATGTCTGTGGGTATGCCTGAGAAAACACGTTGTACGGTGCGGGGCTACGTGGTGCAAGCTAGCCCTTCATTCAGTTCGGTCAGAAAGGATTGTCTTAGCTTTCAAGATATCGGAAGTTGGAACTGACTGTAGATGTGGTATGCCTGAGGGTGGTCCTCTTTGGTCGTGGATTTCGAGTGTTGAGAATGGTCGAGGAGCGACTGTGATCACGATGGCCACAGGCATTCAGTATCATCTGCATGTGTGATAGGTCCTCCCTAACACGACAGCCTCAGCTGATCTACCCCGCAACAAAACTCGGGTACAATCTTCATCATAGGAATCATGGATTAAGATCATCCTCGCCATTTCATCCTTTCTGCGATCATATTCAAGCATGTCGGGTTTTGAAATAGCAGGCGCTGTGCTCGCAGCGGTGCCTCTCGTCATTGCCGCCCTGAACTTGTACGCAGATGGTAAGTTTTGGTGGAGAGACTACGAGATGAAGACTGGTCGGCAGATGTATCGTAAAGTTGCTGCTACGGCAGTCTATAGCTTCTCGGTGGTTGGCTCAGATCTTTCAGGCTATCAAGCAAACTGACACTTACGCAGGCATTCAAACGGCAAAACATTTTATGCGCTATGAGCACGAGTTGAGCTCACTGGGAATTTGTATAGAAACAAGCGGCACTATCCTCAAGAACACACTGGAGCAACTACTAGGAGGTATTGTGGAGATGGAGCACATGTACGAGTTCCTCTCAAACCCAGGTGGCGAAGCATGGCAGGACGCGACGATCGACGAGAGGCTACGCAAGAGACTCGGGGAATCATACAATGTCTATTTCAACAATGTCGCTGGAATGCAATGTTCGATGATAGAGATTAAGAAGAAACTAGGGCTTGATGCGAACGGAAAGGTATGATGGTATGCGCTTGACTCACTTTGAGAGATTGCTGACGCCCATGCCAGCCGCAATACTCCGACCCGTGCCACTTCACGGAATCATACAGAAGACTTAAGTTCAGCTTGAACAGATCTGCATACTCCGAGGAGCTCGATAGGCTTAACATGCATAACCAGGCTCTGGGAACACTCACGATGCAATCGCTCAATCTCGAACCCTCTCGTTCCGCACTGAAAACTCTTGCATGCCCGAATTTTAATGCAATTCGGAGCTACGCTTGTAGCCTGTTTGATACCTTGCTGTCTAGCTTGAAGTGCAGCTGCGACACCCATGCTGTTAAACTTCGCCTAGAAAGCCGGAACGAGAAGACTGCAGACGAGAATGACCTTCTTGCGAACACATACTTTCGAGTCATCTTCACTCATAGCCTCTCCTTGACGCTGCCTTCGGTTTCCCCGTGGAAAGAGGCAGATATTCGGTGGATTACAGACAAAACAATTAGACTACCGCCATCGCCACAAGTCACGCCTCACAAGATAGGCAAAGCAGCTCGACAAGTACATTTCGATAAGCCTCAAACGCAGGCGAGCAGTTCTACAATCACAATTACAAAGACGAGCATGGACACTTCGAGCTCAAATCTGGAGATAACAGATCTTTGCAAGGCAATTGAGGGACTCCATCTCGGTCAGTCGCAAGCAAATGCATGCGCCGGATACCTAGTTGATAAACTTCAACGCAAGCAGGGTATCTATCCATGCGAGCCTCCGGCTCCACCAAACAACCAGGAGCAGTGGACAGCGTATACCTTGCGACAAGTTCTCAGCAAGCAGGCCGGAGTTGGGCGACAATTGGCGCGAGCTGACACATACAAAATAGCCCTTCACCTAGCATCGAGTGTACTGCAGCTCTACCAGACTCCATGGCTCAGCAATGATTGGAGCGATGTCGACGTCTACTTTGTGCTTCGCCCAGGCACTTCACTGGCTAGCGTCTATCAACATCCATTCATCTACCGTGATCTTTCCACAGTCGCCGGCCAAGGCTCGCCACCACAGCAACCTGCCAACAAGATTATACGAAGTCAGACACTCTTCTCCCTTGGTGTGGTTCTCATCGAGCTGCTTTATAGAAGATCCATCGAGGAGCTACAAACACCTGAGGATCTCCAGTGCGGAGGCACGCCTGGCGTAATATGGTGCACTGCCGACCGACTGATTACAACTGAGCAAATCGAACTTGAGGGCGGGAATGACTACGCAAACGCAGTTCGAAGATCGATTCGCTGCGACTTCGATTTTGCCAACTGGAAGCTAGAGGACCGCGACTTTCAAAAAGCCGTATATAGTGGTGTGGTCGCACCGCTCGAAGTCGCGCATCGGCATTTCACTGGCCAGTTCGCAATCGCCTAGCGTTTCGGAAGTGGCTGCGACAAGAGGCGACATTGACGCATCGTGGAGGATACATATCTTTCAACGCTACTTCATCGATCTATCCTTATGAACTTGTAGTGAGCCAGGCTGTCCGATACAAACCTGTGTTTAATATCGAGCAGCGGTGTATCAAGACTCGCTCCTCCACAAGAAGCCGTTAATCAACCTTCATCGCGATAAAGTACTCGAGACACACGCGAAATTGCAGACAAGCGATGTTCATCGAAACAAACATCGGGTGGGGAGATTTATCGTGAAAGATATATCACTCGATGAGATGCAGTGATTACAAATTTTCAGTAAATGATAGTTGCAAAATCATCGTACTTGTCCCATACAAACTTCCCCTCATCGCCAAATATCCCTAGTCATTATATACATCGAATACCTCAAACTTCTCACTAATACAACAAATTATGCGAAGGAATGATCGCTCAACATCCGCTTGGCAGCGCGGTGCTTCCCGTCCTGGCACTCGAGCTGTACCTCGCACCAGAGCCGAGACCACGCTTCGCAAAGCCCTTCCAGATATCGCACTTGTTCGCACCGCCGGTAAGTGCAACATCAGCATCGAGGATAGCGTCACGGGCCTGGACGAAGTTGGGGCTGCAAGGCTGGCTGTGATGTTTGTTAGTGAGGGAGTCCAAGAAGAAGGGTGTATGAGGAAGACTTACAGCGCCATGCCGTCGATAACCAACTTCATCGCCAGGTACTTGCCATCAGTGGGCGCACCGTTTGCGCCGAAAGTAGGCTTCGGGCCATCGTTCTTGCCGTACCTGTCGATCAAGTTCCACATGACCTCGTACAACATGGTCGCCCAGACGGTTCCAATGGCGTGCACGCCCCTGAGGTTGTTGACATCAGTGTACGTGTGGGGGTTGGTGGTCAGCGAGGTGGAGTAGGGGTATGCGCGGATACCCTCGGGGTCGTTGGCGATCCAAGAGCCCATGGTGTAGTCCTTGGAGCGGGTGTCGCCGGCCTTCAGGCGGATGGCGGTTGCCATGAAATCTCCCCAGCCCTCGCCCATGCCACCGGACTCGAGTGCGCTTAGGCAGTTGGAGTTGGCAGGGCCGCCGGTCAGACGGTTGGAGACACCGTGAGTGTACTCGTGGATGACAACGCCGGCTTCGAAGGTAGAGTCGCGGTTGGGTGTGGACATATCCCAGAGGAACATGCGCATACGACCGGGCTGGCCATCTGGTGGGGTGGCGAAGTTGGCGTTGTTGGTGTCTGAGCCGTCGTGAGTGTTGAGGATGACCATGTCGTTGCCAGATCCTCCTGCGCCGTTGTTGTTGACCTCAAAGTTACCAGCCCTCTCGTTGAATCCGAGGCTGTGAAGGAGATCGTGGTAGACATTGGAAGTGTAGAACAACTGCGTGATGGAAGCGTCAACATATGTTGATGGTGGCGACATTTGCAGAGTGAAAGGATAGCTGAAGCTCTGGCTGGTGCTTGTGGGGCGGTAGTTGTTCAGGTAGTCGGATCCTCCATCAGTGTTGGATTGAGCAATAGCGTTGTTACCACGGGGCACGTTGTAGGTGGTGCTTCCGGTTCCTTGCCAGGTGAACTCAGATGCCGTGGTGTCCCAGGGGTTAGTGACCACACTACGCGAGCCTTCAGTAGGGTCGTTCAAGCCCCAGGGGCTATGAATCATTAGTATTAAAAATCTTTGGAAGATTATTCAACTTACTAGACTTGGTAAGTAGCATCCGCAGAGTAGTCAACGACGCCGTGAATCTCCTGGTTGGTAGCAGCATCGACATATGTCAACAGCCAGTTGCTCATGATGTCGGTCTCAACACGCCATGTGAGTGCAAGGCTGCCATCGGACTTGACGAGATAGACGAGCTTGGCCTCTGGGTCCTTGACCGCACCAGAAGTGCCCTTGAGGGTAAAGGTCTCCTTGGCACCGGTAGACTCAGCAGAAGCCTTCTCAGCAGTAACAGCGAGCTGAAGCTTGTCGTTGGCCGCCTTCAAAGCATCGACTGGGTCCGAGAAGTCGCGCTTCTGCAGTGGGTTCGCAGGGATAGCGCCAGTGAAGAAAGAGTTTCCATATGAGAAGATGGATCCATCTTTGGCAACCTAGTTTTTGTCAGCAGTGTTCAGAAACCCTCACTAGCAGATGGCTTACGTTGATGTTGAAGTCTGCGTTGTCGATGTCAAGTCCGTTGGCAGTCTGCTTAAAGTTGACATGGGCAATGCCGTTGGTGCCGACGTAGTGGTCTTCAACGACACGGAAAGTGGCGTCTTTGGCAACAGACTTGACGAGCTCGGTGGCAGTCTCGAGATAGTCGGCGCGCTTAAGGAACCCGAGGCTGGGCTCGGACACAGCTGCGGTGGCGTTCACGTACTCGGAAGTGGCTGTGAGACGGAAGGCATTGATGTCAACGGCACGGCGCGTAAGGGCGTTTCCGTGGGAGGTAGGGTGGGATGTGGCGAGGGCAACTAAGCCAGCACCGGCCAGCAGGGAAGACAACATGTTCAGCGAATGAGATAGAAGATGCGGTCTCTATGCTTGGATGATTCAAAAGTAAGTATTAGGGTACTCCCGACGTTTTATACATAATCGACATTGTACCACTGCGCACCGTCTCGTCGCTGGTGGGGGCAATGCTACGGTGGTGGTCGTCGTGAACTGCCTAATTGGGAAGCTCGAGCAAGATAGTGTAGGTGTGCGTCTAGTCTGAGAATAGCCGTCCGACAGTGGCTCATGTCAGGTCCACGAAAAGAGCTTCCTCTTTGGCAAGACCTCCGTGGCGTACACTGCGATGTGTGATATTTCTAAGCGTACTCAGCGCCAGAATACCTCCCAGACGATATCACTTGCCTGTTCGATAACAACAGACCCGTATTGACGGCGGCTTGGCTGGCAGCCCATGCAATATTACAAGTTATGCGAGAACACCTGTGTAGGCTACTCGTTCGGTCTGAATCTAGCAACTGTATAGTTATTCCATCGTGTAAATAAGGTCGGCAAGGCAGCAGGCAATTAACCACACGTTGTATCGCTACCAGGACCACTCTGCTGGAGAGTCCATCGTGAGAACGTGTCCCCAGGTTCGTTGCCAAGTAGGAACAATAGACTTTGGCGCCGGTAGCGAAGCACACGCGCTGTGCTAAGCAAGCTTAGCCTACACAAGATTATCGGAGTTGCCTGTGTAGTGACCTTCCTCACTCAATGCACTGTGGCCAAGCCTATTGTTTCTCCAGTATTACCAGCAGCGGAAAGGCTGCCCCTTGGCAAACGGGTCTTGGCCACCTTAGCATGCTCAAAACGACCAAAAGCACGCGACAATATTGGACGATAGATGAAATGTGCCGGCGCGCTGTAGGAGCCTGCAAAACATAGAAGTCGACCTTCCGGATTGGCGTAGTCACCAGGGGTCTAGTGTCGCGGGAAGAGCAATAAGCCGGTCCTGGATCGGAGATGGCACGGTCTCGTGATGCAGCATGGAAATGTCGTGCCAAAAGCTAAAAGCGTCTGCGGCGGAAGTCCGAGGTCGTCCTGACCTTCGTTGAGCCTCGTGTGTGTAGCCGTGGTGGTGTCTCTTTTTTTGCGCCCAAGCCAGATCGACGTTTCCAATTTCCACAGTGGCGCCTCGACTTGGCATCGCGACTGTCGAAACAAATATAGAAACCAGTTCAATGCACATGTACTGCGCACGTCGAGTTTCGTCCGATGTTACCACACTGAAGTTGTTCTATTGTCATCTTCATCATGCAGTCGCTCGAGCTGCATTCGACCAGAAAGGGGCTTCAACCGACACGTAAGTTGCCACAGGAATTCTCATCACAGTGTCGAATGACCGCATCACACGGTACGTGCTGCTTACATATGGCGACGTTGAGAAATGTGCCAGCGTTGGTGGTGTGTGGTGCTGTTGTTGGTCCCCACCACCGCACCGTAGGCGCCTCCCGCATTGAATCCATCCCAACCCGGCCTAGCTTAGGGCGCATTGTCAGCATCCTCAAACCCAACTTCGACCTTCAAATCTCCCATTGAACACATGTCACAGTCTGTCAGCATAGAAGCACCTCAAGTATCACCGTAAAACATCTTTCGAGGAAACCATCGTGCAACGGCGACAAGCTTTGACAAGCTCTCGCGCCGCGTGGCGGACCGATTCGTTTCGTCTCCAGATCTGCGACAAGACTTCTCGTTTCAAGTCTCACTGCCGTCTCCAATGTTCTGGCCGTACGAATTGGACGAGAAGCAATCATCTCCGCATGAGAGAACCCTCGAAGAACATTTCTCCGGATGAGAATAAGGTTGAGGAGTCGTTCATGAGGTGCATACTGTGAGGAGCATGCGTGGCCCAGCACCCGGGAAGAGTGAGCTGATCGGTCCGAGATGTCACAAGTTGATCGATTGGACGAGCGGCAAATACTTGGGAGTATAAGTTAACGTAAGACGTCGCGTAGATCAATGGGCCAGTTCCACAATTCCTTTCAAACAACCACTCCTTTCGTCGTCATCGCATATACTCTCACCTGGTGTGAGCTGGATTGTCGTTTATATCTGCTTTTTGTCACTCGCAATTTACATCACACCACTACCGCAAACATGAAGTCCTTCGCATTTCTCTGCATCATCTCCGTAGCTCTGGCAGCTCCAAGCCCGATCTCTTGGCCCATCAAGGCCGCTGCACCACCTGCGCCTGCTGCGCCCAAGGTCAACTGCACCGAAGTCCAGGCCAGGCTCGAGAAGGGCATTAAAGCCAACCTTGACATCCAAGGCCAGGAGCTCCAAGGGTATGTCTATCACCATTTTTTTCACTTGATCACATATTGATTACTCTTCAGTGTGCACGCTCTGCAGCTCCAGGGCGGTCTCGCGGAGTTTGAGACTACTCAGCAATCCGTATTGAGCATCCAGCAAAAGGGCATCACGATTCGCGCCGAGAACCAGAAACTGGCCGCGGAGATCAAGAGCCCAGCTGCCGACGGTTTGGCGATCGTTGCCGGCGCGCAAACGAAGGAGATGATGCAGGTCATGAGCTTGAAGGGTACGGCTGCAGACGCGGCGACTCTGAAGTTGTTGGTCCAGGAAGTGGAGGACGGCACGAAGCAGAACCAGAAGAACCTGGCAGCTGCCAGAAACCAGACATGTACGAAGTAATCGTAATGTCACCGACGGCACAAGAAGGCGACCATGCTCATGGAATGAGTATTCGGATTCTGGGTCGAGTCTATGCCGCAGGACCAGCATTTCATTCCCTATCTACGCACAGAGATCCCGAAAGTATTCCATCCCAAGCCTCTGCTCCGATTTGCGTTTCGTAGACTGTATAAATCTTCAATTCCATATTGTATATAGCCCGATTCCCTTGCCACCTTGCGATTGTGTCGTGAGTCTCGTGTGGCGCTTAGATCTGGAGGCGCTCGACCTTGTCCTTGAGGGTCCTGATCTGGCCCATGAGGTCACTGGCCTCGTTCGTGGTGATGGAGGCAGCGATGACCGGACGCGCGACGCCGCACTGGGATAAGTCAGTCAGTACGCGATCAGTACAAATTGTGGATGAAATGACACGCGAACTGAAGGGAACGACTACTGCGAAGCTCCAAATGCCACAACTTTCTGTAGTGCACCGACCGACATATAACTTCTCAGAAGCAGACAGGGCGCAGCTTTTTGAGCTGCTCGTCTGCGAGCTGAAAGCGTATGATTCGGTGTAGTGTAGACAAGATTCGCTAGCGATTTGAAGACTCCGAGATGGCCATGATGCTTTCGGTTCGCATGTACGGAGAGAACTTACAGCCCTGCCGAGAGCCATCTTGGATGGGACGTAGACGTAACTAGTAGAGAAGTCAGACACTGATATTGTAGTATTCGTAGTGGAAGAATACGCACGGGACGTTCTTGTCTTCACAGAGGAGAGGGAGATGGAGCAAGATCGCGAGCCTGCGCATCGTTAGCGGAAATTTCATAGTGGGACAATAAATACTTACGGGCTGGTGTCGGCAGCCAGGACGATTAGTTCGCTGATACCTCGGTTGAGCGTCTTTGTAGCTGCGAAGAATTAGTCCGTGTGTTTGATTAGAATGCGATGAACTCACCCTCATTGGCGCCTTTCTTGATTTGCCTGTAATGGCTGGCTTGTTGGACTACAAGCTTATTAGTCTTGTGTCGAGATGTCCTGCAGGTTACCGACTATGAAGGATAGCGACCAGGGTACCTGAGCAGAAGTCATACACGGGATCACCACGCCTCACTCGTGACAGCAAGGCCCCGTGTATAGCTCCAGACATCTTCATCGCTTCCATTCGTAGGTGGCAATCTGCAGTTTGTAGGGTAGGTGTACTGACTGAGGTCCAATATCTCTTGAGAGAGGGCTTGGTCGGCCTAGCAGGAGTTAATATTCAGCAGCAGGAAGCTCGAAAGGGTGTTCCATACCTGAGGCCATGCTGCGCTGTTGTCTTCGGCCATTTCGAGAGGTTTGCTGTTTTGCTCGCCCGTGGAGGGTTCCTTGCTGTGTGGATTGGGAGTGGTGGTGGTTTTTGTCAAAAGTTCGGCCAAAAAGTTTCCAAGCGCTAGAGGCCGGCTTGGCGGGTCACGTGCCGTGACGGCTAGCGCGCGAAGACTGCATCGCCAGCCATCGTCACCACTCACCTCAACATCACATCCGCTCCCGTCGCAGCCCCCACGACACCCGTCCATCTCCAAACACATCTCCCAACCATCACCGACGACCCGTCGATTACATAAACCACAGCCACGATGCCTTCGGAACTCTGGTGAGTCGCCCTGGAGCTCCATTGAGGAGACGTAGGCAGCTCCAGCTCGCCTCCGCGCGGATGAGCTGGAGCTTACCATCGTCACTCCGGCTTTGGAAGAACGCTCTTTCCTATCTATTGTGATGAATGAATGCTAACGCAAGCTTCGCAGCCCCGTGTATGCCGTAAGTACTCAGGAAACACGCTCCGCCACGCCTCCCCTTAGTCGTCATCGCAACGCGAAGAACCGCCTACTAACACGCGACAGCCCTTCTTCGGTGCGATGGGCTGCACGTCTGCCATCGTCTTTGCATGTTTCGGTGCCGCCTATGGCACTGCCAAAGCTGGTGTCGGTGTCAGCGCCATGGGTGTCCTCCGCCCTGACCTGATTGTCAAGAGTATGTCAATAGATCAACTCGGAGCTCGCAGAGTCATTCACCGCGTAGCAGTCTAACACAACATAGACATTATCCCCGTCGTCATGGCTGGTATTATTGGTATCTACGGTCTCGTCGTGTCCGTCCTCATCTCCAACGGCCTGAAGCAGGACTCGTCGCTCTTCGCCAACTTCATCCAGCTCGGTGCTGGTCTCGCTGTCGGTCTCTCCGGTATGGCTGCTGGTTTCGCCATCGGAATCGTGGGTGACGCCGGTGTCCGTGGAACGGCCCAGCAGCCGAGGTTGTTCGTCGGAATGATTCTCATTCTCATTTTCGCTGAAGTCTTGGGTCTTTACGGACTCATCGTTGCCCTTCTCATGAACGCCAAGGCCGGTGACGAGAGCAACCACTGCTAGACAACCAATACTGCACACGGTTGCAGCTACGGCAAGCTCCTGCAATCGGCAACGGCGACGCGTATTTCGGCGGACAAGTCCACGTTGGCATGGCGCGCACCCAATACGTGCGCGACATGTTGTATGTCTACACCAGCGTTCTCTTTTGGGGTGCTCCGAGCCACAAGGAAGAGAGCCAGAACAAGAGGGGCATCGGAGGACGGTAAATAATGGCTTCGAATGACGAGCACTTTGCGATCCATTTGACGGCGTGTATTTTAGGGTCTCATCAATTTCATCTGCGCTTAGAAACGAATTCATCTGTTTCTCCGGTTCTAGATCCTGATCTCTCCGACAGATTTATATTATCACCATTCCTTGCGGCATTTGCGCCCGACACTATATACAGTTGCTAGCGCTAACCTGTGCGACTACGCTGACTGACAGCTTAGGCTTGCGAAGCAAGGCCGGTAAACCCTATGTCAATCACGCGCCCGACCAGGAATGGTACCTTTTCCCACGGCATATCATCAGATTGAGCAGTCAACACCATGGAGTCTAGACATGCCAACAGACAAAACCATCAGTTATACTTGATCGACTTGCCGATCTAGACCGGCTTGCGTCGTACGTTGGCTGCTCAGGGCTAATACGTATGTGCCACAAGACAGCCTCTCTAACCTCATGACCTAGACTGGACAGAAAAACAAACACGTAGTTGGAGTGTACTGTCAGAAGAAGCACGGGTATGAGCCATAACTTCCCGGAATATGCCTCCGCTTGTGAAAGCCAACTGCCGCTCGATAGCATTGGCCGCACGTCGGCCTGCTTTCACCGATGGCCGTCTCTTACAATATCGCTATTGGGAGCCGCGACGTCGCGATTGTTCCCAATGCCATCGATGCAAAAGACGATTCTATCGTTCCCGCAACAAGCTCTCCGTTTGCAGCACGCGGGCCGCGCGATAGAACCTTAATTCATTGTTCTGGAATCCTGGGTACCACTGTGGCTGCCGTGTAGCGAGTCACTTGTATCGATGCGGATTAAGCCCCGGCGCGTGTGTAGTACAGAGGCAGGTCCCAGTGAGGACTCTTGGTACAGACGAGGCAATTCTTGCACACTTTCAGAAATTAGTGACTCTCCGATAGGCTGTGAGGGTTTAATTGGTCCTCACTGACGTCGATCGGTATATTGAATGGTAGACTAGCGGTGCGGAACCTGTAGGACACCCGGTGTGCACTAGCGACATGGGCCGTACCATGGTACAGTGTCAAGCACGTTATGTTGAACCACAAAGACAGTCATGACGGCCTGAAGCCACACAATACACTACAGGACGTCCGTCCTCATTTATTGTATGGTGTTTCTTTCTTCTAGGGCATTCTCTTCGCGCTATCTGTGGATCAATACATCGTGAAGTAGGCACACAAAGCACAATGGCTTATTGACGATGACGAGAACATCATGAGATTTTGGCTTGTGGAGGGTGTGGAGGGGTGAATGGGCGTACTGGCGCATGATCTAGGACGGAGCAAGACAATGTCACACGGATTCATATTCACTTTCGTTTGTATGGCGCGCATGGGCAAACAACATATAAGACGCTGTCCTCGAGTATGGACTCGAAGATCACAGCACGGCTTCCTCAGCAACACTCAATTCATCATCTCCCTTGGGATTGCTTCTTGTTAGCAACATCATCTCTCCTTCACCATGGGTTTTACATCCAAGCTTTCCTTGGCCCTCTCCTTGGCCGGCTACTCAGATGCCTTCTTCCGCATGTCATGTCCTGGCCGCGTTGTCCGCGAGCGCATTGATCCCATTGTAAATCCAGGTGCCATTGCTGGCCATGTACATACTGTATCTGGCGGCGCGGGGTTCTCAATGGATATGACATATGCAGACGCTCGGGCAGCCAAGTGCTCTTCTTGTACCATCAAGGTAAAGTTCCTCCCTCGAACATCTCTACTCAACTTGCTAACAACAATGATAGGAGGACATGTCAAATTACTGGACTCCTCAACTCTACGTGCACAAGAAAGACGGCACTTACTCGCCTGTACCTGTCGTTGGTGATCCAAGAGATGTCAACGGCGGTATGGCAGTGTACTATCTCCAACGACCATCGCCAGCAACTGAGAACCTCACTGCCTTCCCAGAGGGCTTCCGCATGTTGGCTGGTGACTCTGGCAAACGCGATGTTGGCGCGAATGATCTAGCCACCAAGGGCATATCCTTCAACTGCCTGGGAGCCAACAAGCCCGAGACGAACAAGATCCCCGACTACCCATGCCCCGGCGGTCTCCGTGCCCAAGTATTCTTCCCCAGCTGTAAGTTTCTCTGAGTAAATTCTCCTCAGACACAAAAAACTAACTCCCACCCAGGCTGGAACGGCAAAGACCTCGACACCCCTGACCACAAATCTCATATGTCCTACCCCGATAGCCAACACTACGACAACGGCCCCTGCCCCGCCGCATTCCCCATTCACACCATCTCCATCTTCTACGAGATCCTGTACGACACGGCCCTTTTCGCCGACCACTGGAACGGCACCCAGCACCCCTTTGTCTTCGCCAACGGCGACGCCACCGGCTACGGCTTCCACGGCGACTTCTTCAACGGCTGGGACGTGCCCGTGCTGCAAAAAGCCATCGACACGTGCACCGACCCCTCAGGCAGCGTCGAGAAATGCTCCGTCCTCACGCAATTCACGGGCGCCGAGACGCAATCCTGCAGCATCCCGACGACCGTCAAAGAAACCATTGACGGCAACCTCTCCAAACTGCCCGGCTGCAACACCCCTTCCTTCGGCCCCGCCCGCGCTACAAAGGAAACTTGCGACGACACAACCACCCTCGGCGCAGGCAGCCAGAACTTCCTCGACCTCACGTCTTCGCTCAAATGGAGCTATGCAGGCTGCGGCGGCGATAACATCGGCGACCGCGCTTTTCTCAACGCCTCCACGGGCGCCGACGACATGACGATCCAGACGTGCATTGCCTTCTGCGGCGCGCGCAACTTGCCTTACGCCGGGCTGGAATACGGCCGCGAGTGTTTCTGCGCGGATAAGCTCGATCCCAGGTACGCGCCCAAGGACGGCATCATGGGCAACTGCAACTACAAGTGCGCGGGCGACGACAGCGCGGTCTGTGGCGGGTGGGCGGCGATGAGCATCTATCGCAGCTGTGAGGGGCAGAAGGAGTGCAGGAATTGGGATATCAAGTATGTTGCTCCCAAGTCGGTGAGCAGCTCGGCGGCGGTGGCAAGTTCGACGGCCGTCAGCTCGGTGGTTGCGAGCTCGAGTTTGGCGGGCTCGACGGCGACGACGACGACCTCGAAGGCCGTGGTGCTGGCGTCTTCGACTTCGGTTGCTGCTGTGGCTACTTCGACGCCGGCGGCGAGGAGACACGCAAGGCAGGTCAGCTTCTAGTTGGAATTTACCGAGGAACGGGTTGGAGAGTGTTGCTTTTACGACTTATGACCACCGGTCAACTCCTAGGTTGGACCGCGAGAGTGAGTGGGAGAGAGTGTTGCTTTTTTTACGACTTACGACCGACGACTGAGTTTCCATGACTTTTTTCTCTTCTTATACATATCTTGGTTCGTAGTTTATAGGATTTTGAGTTGAGTTGCAAATATGCCTTTCTTCTTCTGATGCTTCTGTGCTGTTTTGCTTCTCGTGAATGCTTGGTCATATGGAGTTTCTACCTCATCAATATCTTTCTAGCTCAGCTTCTAGCATGTCATCCTGCAACTTTTGCGCCTTTACTTCCCGCCTGGGAATACTAACCCATTGTCCTGCCGTGACTTGTACAAAACCTTCAGAATATCACGACTCAGCTGCTCATACCTCCCCAACGCCGCCGCGTCCCTCTCCTCAATACACCTCGCGAATTCACTTGCCTCTTCTTTCAAATTCAACTCCGCCGGCTCCTTTCCGCCCGCCAACTCCGTCCTCTTCTTCGTCTTACTATCCCATAGCACCACGCTCTCGATATCCGTCACCGTGGGAACGACCAACGTACCCTTCTCCCCGTAAATCTCCGTCGGCGCGTCGCTATTGTAGATCTTACTGTGGCACAGATACACCGTGAAGGACGGGTATGTGAGGATGAGTTTGCCCGCGCCGTCAGCCCCCGTGGCTACCTTTACTGGATAGTAAGCAGAATCCTGGGGCGCGCCGAAGAGCTCGATGGCTACGGCGACGCAATACACGCCCAGATCGACGAGCGCGCCGCCGCCCATTTCGAGGTTGAAGATGTTGGGCGTTTCGCCGGCGAGGACTTTTTCGTAGCGGGAGGAGTACTGCGCGAAAGTGATGCTTGCGCCGTACAAGGGGCCGAGTTTGGAGATGGCAGACTTGAGGATTTTGAAGTTTGACTCTTGGATGTGGCGGAATGCTTCGATTAGGATTACTTCCTTCTCCTTGGCTATCTTGAATAACTCATCCAATTCAGCCGGCGTGCTGCACGATGGTTTCTCTAGAATCACATTCTTGCCCGCAAGCAGCATCATCTTCGCTTGCTCGTAGTGCAGGATGTTTGGCGATGCGATGTATACGGTCGAGATGTCGGTGGACTTGGAAAGCTCCTCGAGTGAGGTGTACAGGGCAATTTTCCTGTCTTCATATTTCGCAGCAAATTCTTTCGCCGTGTCTTCTTTGCGCGAGTACACGGCTGCCAGGTTCCATTTTGAGGTGGCGTGGGCGCACTTGACGAAGGAATGCGTGATCCAGTTTGTGCCGATGATTCCGAAGTTGATAGGCATTCTAGTGGTTGCTGGGGGAGGCGGGCAGGGGTGGGGTCGTGGATGAAAGGCAGGGGTTGAGGGAAGTGAAGTGTTATGCAAAAGAGAGACCTCTCGTTCAAATAGTCTTCGCTTGTTGAAGTTTTAATAGCAGACGCGTAGCTACTAGAGTGGGCAGTCGCGTTCCAACCCCACCACAAGACGGAAGCCCCGATGCCTCGACCTATGACATCAACGCTTCTCATTGGCCAGCTGTTGCGATTACCGAATTGGGACAACACCTCAATTGTTGAGCCTCACCACATGTCTAAAACAATTACAAAGCATCAATCGACGTCACGTCACAAAGTAAGAGCCAAAAGATGTGTCATATGTTCGTATTGAGGTCGTGTGCTACTGATCGCAGCAATCTTCCAGAGGAACTTGATATACAAGGGCAAAGCTTCCATATACGCAGGGTATCATGCTAGTGACGACGTTAAAGTCGTGGATGTTTCGTACCATGTGCAAGAAAGGGAGGCTGAAAATGCCGATCATTACGCAGGAAAAAGCAAAGCCAGCTGAAGAAAACAGCCCAGTTCCGGGTGAACGCCAATGTTATGCAGTAAAGGAAAAACTCATGCAGCTTCGTCTCGTGTGCTCAATCTTCCCAGATGGTTTCGAGGTCCAGGTCGCCGCGCCTCTCGGCTCCGCATACACTCCACCGCTTTCGCGAGTCTCTCTTGCCGAAGCCGAAAGTGCGGCCGCGGTCAGGAACGTCCAGGCTGGAGCGCCTCATGTCGCCGCCATCTTCACGGTCCGCGGCCGCCTTCAGCTTGGCAATGCGGTCTGCCTCGATAGCCTCCTCTTCGGCATCGGGGCTGTCTTCGATGGTCTCGAGCGATGAGATGGAGGGACTGCGCGAGCGCATCGAGGTCGGGGTGGATGGCACGGAGGACGAGGCGAGCGAGGAGGGATAGTGCTCGTTGGTGAACTTGGCAGGAGCGAGGAGGGGCGAGGAGGCAACAGAGGTCGGTGTGCTGACAGACGGCGTGCTCGTGGCTGAGGCGCCGAATGGCACGTAGACGTGGTGGAGAGGCGATGCGGGTCGTCGGCGGCGAGAGAGAGAGCCGGTGCTGCTATACAGGCTCGACACGCTCGTGCCGGCGCGGGGAGTGAGCTCCAACTCGGCGTCCTCGGAAATGTCGCACACGCTCGGTGAGCCCTCAAACGAACCGAGTGAGGCTGGACGGATGCCTGAACTGCGTGGTCCTGCGGTCAAGGGCCTCGGTTCTGGGCCGCGTGGGCTGCGGGTCCGCTGTGGTGAGCGCATGGGCGAGGAAGGACTGGCGAGCGGCTGCGGGGTTGGCGAGAGGGAGAGCTGTCCATGCATGACGGTGGGCAGCGAGTGGGCTCGGGTCATGGGCGGTGCACTGAGCGAGGCCGAGCTGCTGTGAGAGCGCAGGTGGGTGCGGGAGTAGGGCGAGCGGTTGCGAGGAGGCGGGCGGTAGGACGACATGTCGAAGGTAGGGTCCGTTTGCGAGCGCGGCGTGGTGGGTCGCCGCGAGGAGATGCTGTCGTCCGAGGTGTTGCTCGGCTGGCGGGAGAGGACGCTGGAGTCGCTCATGCTGTCGGCGTCTTCTGGAATACTCTCTGCGCGCCTGGCTGGGAACGTTGCAGCCACTATCTTGGGCTCTGGGAGAAGAGCAAGCGTTTTGCTTGGGGTTCGAACAGGCGTCGGTCCCGAAGAGGCGGTGGCGGACGTCTTCATGGCTTTGAGGCACTGGACGACGTCGTCGGTGTGGTTTTTGTTGTTTTTGTTGTTGTTGGTGTTGTCCTTTGCTGCAGGCGGCAGGGACGTGTAGGGACTCATGGCAGCGAGGAGGGTGAATACATAATAGTCTAATACTCTGGCTTCCGGGCTCTCAAGGGCCCGAGGTCGGGCTAGCACAGGCACCAAGGTCGACGGTGCATGTCAGGGAGACGATCGTCTGGTCGTGTCCGTGTGCCAACCGCTGGACGCCGACTGCACCTTGCGGTGTTTCAGCCGCCGGAAACTGACTATCGGGCGCCTTTATTGGTTGCAGGATGCCAAATTGTTTGGCCCGGCACACGAGGGCGACAGGAAGCGTGCAAAGAAGCAGCCCCAGCGTCGGATAAGACGAGGTGAGTGTGCAAAGAATGCTGCTGAAGCTCGTCGTGATGCGTGATGCGCGATGCGAGATGCAAGATGCAAGATGCGAGGGGCCACCGCCGCCGCCGTTGGTACCTGCCGGCGCGACGCTAGCTGCGAGAAATGCTTCTGGGGCAGTCGCGACCCAACTGGGCAGGCAGGAACCACACAACCACAACAAAGAACCCTCGGAGCACCATTAATCCGCTGACAAACACCTGCAACCTGCACGTTAGACAAAGCACTATATCCTGTACACCTTGCAGCTATGCTTGGGACTAATCACTGCTGTTGTCGCCACACTGCAGCATGTCGCCATTCAGCCGTCGTGCCCCAGAAGACCCTGAATTTACCACCCGCGCGTTTTCATGCTAGCCCACACGTCGCCAGGAACAGAAACACGTCTCTGCGTCGCCGAATTCCACACCCAGTCGTCCCGAATCGAGCCCCTGCCAAATGAGAGCCGCCGCCAAATCGGGCTCGACGATGCTATTTGCAGGTGCCTGAGATCTGAGGCTATGCAGTTTTGAGGTACTCAGGGGAAATTGTCGTGATTCATGCTACAAGCGCAAGCCGCGGCACCGTGTTTGGGAAGTATTGCTTGCATGAGCTATTTCGTTATTGGACCGCCCCTGCAGCATTTCCCCAGATGCTGCACAGTGCATCCGCGCCTTTTTTTATTTGTCTCCTGATTGATTTGCTGGTCATCAACGTCACCCTCATGTCCGGACACCGGGCATCAATTACCAGGAACCAGGTGGTATTGTAGGACCGACGTATAAGAGCGAGGCCCATCGTCATAATAGAGAATTTGCCTCGAACCGTGTTCCCTAAAGGAGGCCGCCGAACGTTTGCCGAGGTGTACATGCGCGACTGCAACTTCATCAAAATGGCAACACGATGCGTCAAATATGTATGCTTTGGGAGACGGAAAATTGCTCCGATAGTGGGATCGCAAATTTGGTTAGTCGTCTATGCTTTTTGGATATGCTTTGGAGACAGGAATTTATTCTGAAATCCAGATGCAGACGGCGTCTTTGGACTTTAGATTGTTCTTCGCAGCGCCAACGAGGCTGGCTCTAGTGCGCACAGACGAAGCAAAGTCCGGCTATCCTTAACCTTTTGATTTTCCGATCCATTCGCAACTCCAGAATAACAAAAGGCGAGATGGGCCGCTTGAACAGAAGATAAGCAGCATCGTTGACATTAACGTAGAGTCTAGCACTCTTTTGCTTTCAGTTTAAACATCCCTAGGCTTACAATTCAATTGACTAAACTAAACAGCCCAAGGCTTCTTACCGCTGTGTGCAATAGTCATTACCAACTTCCCGCCTACCCCTATTTGGCGCGGATACCGTCGCATACGATCTCCCAAAAGGGGCAAAAAAGATAACAAAAACATACAACAGCGGGGATTCGCTAATGGTCACCCACTTAACTACTAATCCGCCGGTACGTTGCTTAAATATGGCTGAGCGGACGGGAAGCCTTGTTTGTCAACGTCCTATGGTCGTATGTGACAGAGGAGGCAACCGCCGGGAAGTATAAATCGCAGTTTCATTGGGGCTAGCATCGACAGAGCGAGCACAATTTGTTCAAACGCGTCTGCTATAGCCTATAGATAGAGCTCTAGGAAAACAATTATATTGCCTTTGCTGTTACTGTATGGGCTAGAATACAGTGTTTGCTAAGGCCTCGGTGTCCTACCAGTGCTGCTCTCGTGCGGTATTGCGAACATATTGAAGCGCTTAGCCTTTGTCGACGATTCGATGAATCTTAGTCTGGCTCAGCCAGCTGACAGCTGCGACACCCTAAGAATCAAAATATGGTAGATAGCTACTCCGTTGGGCAAAGGGCACATAATACGCGCTATCACCACCGCACGCACAGGTGAGCGCAGCTGGGATTGTTGCCATCTCTGCCTGCAGCTTCCGAAGTATGAGTGAAGACTGAAAACAATGGCCTGACCTTGATTGATGCTGCAAGTTGTCGACGAGGTGCTGAGCAGTCGGCCCCCACATGACTCTATTCATACCTAGGTACAAGAGATGGAACATCAACAACTTGAGGCTCGAGGCTGAACACAGCCCCATCTACCTCAGCCAATCACGATGCATCGCATGCCCATTGCGCCTCCACCTGCTACAGTCCTTGGCGGTCCTTCACAAGGCTGGCCCCTAGAATTATGTCAACACAACAAAGAGGGGGCTGAGAGTTAACACATAAGATGGGCATATAGCCCGTTGTCCCACCCATCTCTGTCTATAACACCACCACAGTCACAGACTCTGCCCAACAGATCAGTATGACTGGTTTCAGATCCATTGCCATCGCTTGCGCCGTGGCTTCAGTCGCTTTCGCGGCTGATTGTTCACTTGATCAGCCTAGGAAAGAGGGAGATCCGTCTGGAGCACAGATTGCGAAGGCAGTCGGGGTCCAGACTGAGCTTACTGCCGTTTGCGATGGCAGATGGCGCGTCAACGACGAAAAACGGTTGGAGAACTCTTTCAACCATTCGCGTAAGTCACGTATAGGAACACACTTGAGTGCGAACAGACACTGAGGACAAGCAGAGATGATATACAATATTTCAAGGACGGACAACACACAGGATTTACGTTACTGCCAGGACGCTTTCAAGAACATCATCGAGCAATGCATCTCGAAGGGAAACTACTGGGGCGGGACATGGAGCCTCAATGGCGAGACATACTCCATCTCGAACAGCGCCTTCCCAGGTAACCCTTTGTCTCCAACTGAAGACGGCGGTCCTGTTGCTGGCACTAGTACCTCGTCCTCGTCTGCTGGACCGATTACGCCACCACCCAAACCGCCAACACCTGGTTCAGGTACTTATCTTACCAGAACGCAGTCTATCGATGGCCTGACGGCCAATTCGGCAACATCGACCAGTCAAGATGGACATCCAACAATCTTGCCCATCTGGTTTGTTGGACCGGGCTTAGGCATCATCGTTATACCTGCTGCAGACGCACCCATCGGCCCAGTCCCACCACCTGCAGGATATCCCACATTGACCATTGGAGAAGACGGCAAGCCCTCGACATCAAAGAAAGAAGACGAGCAGAGCAAGGCCACAAGTACGTCTCCTTCTTCTTCAGCATCATCCAGCTGCTCCCAGTGTTCCAACTGTAATATTGGTACTGTGGACATTTCTGTGGATGAGGACGCACTTGGTGACGTGAGTGGAGACATACCAGTCATCATTCCCGGAGGAACAACACCGCCAGGCGTAGCTGCTTCACCTATATCTACACCGACGCCAACCCCGGCGAGTGCACCACTGCAGTCTGCGAAGCCCATTGGTTCTCCGGACTGCATGTCAGCAGGCCTTGGTTCGAAAGCTTCGATCCCTGATGCCTTGGGTGGCACCAATGCAGATCTGACAGACCTCCTATACAAGTTGAGACAAGAGGTCTGTGCAGGTACATGTAGCACTGCCGGCCGTGGAATTCCTGGAGACGCCGTCAGCACTGACCATAGTAATGATGGGTGCGAGCTTCGTGTGGCACTTACGGACCAAGTGGAAGCATATATGTACCGTGGGAGCCCCGCAACAGGCGAACAGTGGCAACAGTGCTGGGACAGCACAGACGCCATCATCAACAAGTGCGTTCAGAACAGCGCCAACAAAGGCTGGTGGTAAGTGGAACTCTTTCAACTCGAAGTTGCGACGCTAATTGTACCCAGGAATGGCAATCATGTGTACCAGTTCTACGAAGGCGGGGTGCGTCCACTGAACGACGGCAATGCGAAAAACAACTTTAAACTCACGAAGTTCCTTGGCTGGTCCACCGGCGGACTGACGTGTGAGAAGGACTGTCATGGCTTCGTCCCAAGCCCAGACTGGTGTAACGCCAACTGTCAACGTTCCAAGCGCAATGTTGTGCCTGAGAAAAGCACGTTCAGTGCCCACCGAAGCGCAGATAATTTTCTGCAGCCTCGAGCACCAGTCAAATGCGATATTCCATTCGAATTTCCAGACTATCCAGAAACGACTAAGGCCGGCAATGGCGAGAGTCCTCGCTCTGCAGGGACCTTCACAGACATTATCAACAACGGATGGTGGGACGCCGTCAACCAAACGCCTTTCCAATCCGGCATGTGTCTACGCAAGCTGCGGAAAACTACGAAACGCATACCCAATACAGAGTACGCGACCGAGCACATCTATGAGAAGCAAATCGTCATAACGTACCTCAGCTGGCTGAGATTTGACTTCGCCGGAAAGAAAGATGGTGGCTTCAATGCTGGCCATATCGCCGATTGTCCCACGTTGAAACTTGTCTTCAACAGGCAGAGCACCACACCTGGTTCGCCTTTCCTCAGCGTTACACCTGCCCAAGCCCTTGCCAATGCAATGTCCTGCTCTGGCGGGAATTGTCCCGCGGCCGATCGCACAAGCGAGTTTTTCATTCTCCAGGACAACATCAATGGCCTGAAAGCCATTGTGCTCGGCCAAATGAACAGCGATGCGGGCTTCAGGCAGATGAGTTGCAAGAACAAAGACGGCTGGGAGAAGAACCACGCGAAGCTGTACTTGCTCGCCAATGTCTTCGAGTACCTCAGCAATCCCGGCGTCGCCGCCGTGTTCAACAAAGTCAACGCACGCGTGCGCGACCTGCTCCACGCCCTCGATAACGACCCTTTCTATGCCGCGCACACGCCGCAAGCGCTGAAAGTTCCTGATGTCAATGACACAGTACATTATATCCAGCATAACGGATGGTTGGGCTCGTACGACTACTTCATGCGCATGTTTCTGTACCAGGCGCAGGAAAAGTCGAGGCAGTTTGCGCACTCGTGTATGATCGATGTCATTTCGCAAATACAGAGTAGCAATCTGAGCAAACAGGAGAAGAAGGAGCTGTCGGCCATGTTGGCGGCGAATAGGCAGAGTGGCATGTTGAGTGATGCGATGTTGGGTTTTGGGGTCGGGTATACTCCCTTGATGGGTAGCGAATGGTCGTGAACAGCCTCGCGAACGCAATACTTTCCTACACCTTGTACTTTGAAATTTTTCAATCATCTTTTTATTTCCATCATGTCTAAAGTTTAGAAGGACTTCGAAAAGTTCATCATCAACCAGAATCTACTTCCAAGATTCTTCAAGTCGCACAATCCAGGTCAGCGCATCCTGCCCGCAAATACCCAAACGGAGAACCAACTTCGCGTCGACGCCGGTGAGACGAAAGACGGCTACAAGAACTTGTATCTCCAAGTCAACAGCGAAGCGAAAAACACAGCTCTCAAGAAGTACATAAGCAAAAACGGAACTCATTCGAACATTGCTTCAGTCAGGTTCAAAGCAGACACTCCCGAAGATAAGCAGAAAGAGGCGGGCAAGAAGGCTTTGGAAGAAATGGGGAAGCAGTTCTGATCAAAAGTTGGTTAAACCATGTATAAACCGTCACTGAGAATGGACTCGACCTGGATTACTTTATTAATCGCCAGATTCGTGTCGCTTTGAGAATAGTCTTCGTATCATGTGGTTTGGGCCTGCTAAGGTTCTATACCAGAGCCTATCGAGTGTTTCAGAAGGGCCATATCCTGCGGACTTCTTCTGGTGACTTGTTGTACTCGCTACTTCTGCGCATGACCTCCTCCAGCAAATCCTTATTCTGTTGTGCTTTTAATGTAAAGTCAAGCTGAGGGGAGATCCAGCCTTCAGAATCAGTGTCAAGGAGCTTTCTAGCAATTTTCTGAACCCTATGGAAGTCGCGGTATTCTTGGAATTGCTGGTTGTGCTTTTGGATGTCCTCCTCGTTGAAGTTGAATGGGCATTGACCTCTGAAGCCAGCATCATCCCAGGCCTGAGCAATCTGTATGAGACATGCGCGAAGTGGTATTATACCCTCCCTCTGACGCTTCTCCACATCTGGTGAACAGATCCTGGAGGAATGAGGGCATGAAGAAGGCTTTGTATGCTTGCGGATTATGAACTGAAGAAGCTACTTCGTATGCCTTTGCCATCTTGGCTTGTCTCGTCTTGAACTCGGCAATATGTTTATCAACAGCATCTAGAGTCTTATAATCCTGAGGTAGCTCAGGCATTGCTGAGTCTAAGACAAAGTCGGGGTCCACGGATAGAAATTCCGGGAAGCGAGCTTGTAGAAGCAATGGTGAGACTGAAATTGATTGCCAGTCGATGAGCGAGACAACCTTTATTGGATCTTTGGAGGACACAAAGATGTTACCTATGTGCAGATCTGTGTGCCACAACACCGGCTGGGAAAATCTGTCAATGATCGTGCCTGTGTCTAGTCTAGACATGACCTCTATGGCCATGTTTAGAACGGCAAGTTGTTCTTCAGTAGAGATGGAAGGCTGGTCAGACATTATGCTCGAGTTATGCTCTTTGATGCGCGCGATCTCGCGTTTAACGAGGGCTTCACCAAGAGATGAAATGTTTGGCCCTATTGTAGATGTTAACTAAGAAGATTATAGTTGCCCATTCAACTCACATGGACCTCGATCAAACTCTACAGGCACGTATGTTGTACCTTCCTCTGACTGATTGATCCACTGCCGCTCACAGGGCGGCCCTATACAGAATTTCTGCGAAGGATCTGTATCATGACTCAACTTAAATTGCGTCTCGTCCTTGGCCAATGATTCGCGGAGGTACAAGCTTCCACTTGCGGGAAAGCGTATAGATGCGAGTTCACCTTCTAGTTCCGTTATCCGCTGGACAAGTTCAAAGCGATCAGAATCACTCATAGTACCCCAAGTGTTGAACAGTTGTACACCAGAGGCCTTTTCCATAATAATGTATTCAGCGCCAACAGGATTCGACGGATCTGAGCTCCATAATAAGACCTTAGGCACGGGAATACTAGTGTGCGTTCGTACTGTCAATGGTGGTGTAATTAGTCTCCATACAGGTACGTGGCGATGGTGCGCTTACGGTAGTGAAGAACGGCTACCTCTGAGGCAGTGGTATATTTTGGTGGACCGGCAATAGGGAAGGGAATCTTCACGATAATCTCCCGCCCATCTTCTTTTCGCATGAGAAGTGCCTTACTGAACCCTCCTTCAAGCTTCTCAATCGCTTGGATGGGTGAGAGTGGCCCACCAACCGATGCGGCTACAGAGCAAAGCTGGTAGACATTGAATCGAACAAATCTGCGATTGCAAGCGTGGGCTTCATTGACGAGAAAACGGCCATTCGTATAAGCGAATAGCTCGTCACGGCTGATCGACTTGCCCCGACATGTAATAGAGAGGGCACGGGAGGAACGGGCCGACGCGGACTGGTCGCTGCCTCTCCAACCCTTCTTGCCAGCGTTTATCAGCATTTGTAATAAGGTCATGGCTGTAGTCCTTGGGGTTGAATGCTAGGCTGTTGAGTGTTGTAATGCTGAATGTTAGGTTGTCACAAATCCGCGTGTGCGCATATACCTTACACGTCAGCTAACGCTAGATCGGCGCTAACGAGCTCAGCACTTCCTAGGACCAATTAGAGGAAGGGATATAGGCAAACGCTGTTCTCTGTTTTCTATCTTAATTCGGGCAAGTTTGTTGCTTATACTAACTGGCCTCTCTACGTCTATATATTATCTTATCTTCTACTAAAATAGAGTTATATTAGTACTATAGTTAGAGTAGAATAGTGAATAGAATAGATTATATTAAGATAAGTTATTATATAATATAACTTAAACGATCTAAATACCTCAATATCGACGAGGACGATCACAACTCTCAAGCCGCGACATGGAAAACACAGAAGCTCGTGGAGTGGTGTTCACTGCCCGAAGATATGCACTGCCAATCACGAATAGATTGTCTATCGACCTCAACAGACGGAGTTTTCCATGGAACGCCAACACAATATCCTCAGTGTCGCAACTAAGGGCCTTGAACCTGAGCATCTCAAGGCTTAATCACGTGCTCTTCTCTTTTGTACTAGTGTATTTACGCGAACTTAGGTATATATTACGCTGCTCTCGTCTTAAGACACTTAAGCAGTGATCCAACAATACGATCACCTGAACCTACTTTCACCAGCTCGTTTTCCCCCACACTCAGAGTCTTCGCGAATCAATGCATACATAGCAGCCTGGATTTGGAAAATAATTGCTCAGCATGCGGGTGCAAGGTCCCCATTCAAACTCGTGGTCCCACGCCATCTGATACAGGTCAACAATATGTATCTTCGCCTCAGAGCATCTGGCCTTTTCTCTCATGTGAGACATACCGAGCATTTCTACATGTCGAAGTAGTTCTATGTGCAATGCCCGGCCCGCAAGCCCGAAGGCCAGGATTTGTCTTCAAACTTCCGCAATTTGCAGAGGGGCCATCAAGCTCCAGAACTTGTGATCTCATTTGTTTGGAGGACAAGAGAGGACGTCGCTCTGGTGTACTACGCCGCATAGATGATACTGCAGTCAATGCAGGCGACCTCGTCGAGCTCATAGCCATATCCACCGGAGTCGTCAACGAGAAAGATGCTGGAGGTGATCAAGCTGATAAAATGTATAAGCAGCATATGGAACCGTGTGCATATGATAGGCAATGCGTGGAGACACTCGAGAACAGGAAGCCGTTAAAGTACGATTTCGGAACCCCGCCGTATTCAACGTCTGATTATCTAGGTGAGTGCGTCGATATTTCCTACTTTACTCTATCCCAATAAAGAAATGCATTGTCATGCTAACATCCTTCCAAGAACTCACAAAAGAGATGGAGGCGTACGGCACCGAAGGGCCTTGTGGACGAGAGTACCATTTCTACAACGTGCTTTGGATCGAGCGGAGAGGTCAAATCGCATATCGGCGTGCCGCAGGACGTGTACCCAAGGAAGTCTGGGATGCAGAGTGTTCTCCGCCTATGAAGATTATTCTTGGGTGAGCACTATTTTCGAACGCTTGGATGGCAATCATACATATGAAGTTATTTACATGTCCCAACCAAGGCTGCGGTCAGCGCAATACGCGAGTGGTAAAAGCACCTGAGTTTACATACATCTCTTTTTGTGCATCGTCTGCACGACACAGGAATATTTAACACCAAGCGCTCAGCCCCTAGAGCAGGTAACTGAACATACAATACCACCTGAGCAAAGTAGCAGTGGACGATTGCAAACACGCAAGACCTTTTCCGCCTCGCTTCTCGATGATGCGGAGGAAATTTCCCCGCTGCTTAATGATGTCGATCAATGCCAGCATCGGCCAGACGAACGTAATCTCGAACACATATATATGAGCCTAACGCCGAGATAGGCCCGCATGCCCGCTCTCTTTGCCAAAGACATGGCATCGCCGTCATCAAGGGTTTACACTATGAGAGTTTCGCCTTAATTTATCTTATTGATAGAAGACCTTAAAAACCTCCCCTTTGATCAGCTTTACAAAACCACAAGTCAGTCTGATCATGGAGATTTGCATGTTTGCAAGCCGCTCGCCTACGGTCGGTGCAATATCATTGCTTAATGCGCCCATCATTGTTGATCGCGAAGACTTCAAGGGCGTCCACATTGCAGCAAGAACTCTCGCGGAAGATATCGCGAAAGTTACGGACAAAACACCGCCTATCGTTGGCTCAGAGCCTATTACATCGCAGTGTACTATCATCATCGGTAGTTTGCAATGTTCCAAAATCGTCCAGCAATTGAAATCGTCAGGGAAACTGGATACCACTGAGATCGAAGAGAAATGGGAGACATGGTGCACGCAGATCGTAGATGCACCGTGGGATGGATGCGAGAAAGCACTCGTGATTGTGGGAAGCGATAAAAGAGGGACTATCTTTGGAGCTTACGCATTGTCAGAGCAGATTGGTGTATCTCCGTGAGTCTTTCGAGTCATCTCGTCGATACATTTCTTGCTGACGTATCGTCCGAGTTGGTATTGGTGGGCAGACGTACCCATCGAGAAAAGCACTGATATCTACGCCCTTGACGTCAAAACGATACAAGGACCGCCGACAGTTAAATATCGCGGCGTATTCATCAATGACGAAGCACCGGCATTGTCAGCATGGGTGCATGAGAAGTACGGACCAAAGTACAACTCTGAATTCTACAAGCGCGTCTTCGAGTTGCTGCTTCGGCTGAAGGCCAATCTTCTTTGGCCAGCGATGTGGTTTGGGTTTCCGCATCCAGGCAACTCTTTCTTCGTTGACGACCCGTTAAACCAAAAGCTTACAGATGATTATGGGGTTGTGATCTCTACGTCGCACCATGAGCCGATGCAGCGCGCGATGAATGAGTGGTTTGACACGCCGTACAAGCAGCCGGAGGGCAGTTGGAGCTGGGTCAAGAACGAGGAAAAAATTACCCGGTACTTCGAGGAGGGGGCGCAGCGAGCCACAACTTTTGAGAGTGTGATTACTATCGGTATGCGTGGTGACGGCGATCGAGAGATGAATGTCGAGAATCCCCAGGAGGTGTTGAAGGAGGTGTTGGCGACGCAGAGAAGAATCATCAAGGACGCCTACGGACAAGAAGACGCAATACCCCAATTGATAGCGCTGTACAAGGAAGTTCAAGAGTACTATGAAAATGGACTGGAGGTTCCGGAAGATGTGACACTGCTGTTTGCTGACGATAATTTCGGCAGCATTCGAAGATTGCCAACTGAGACTGAGCGCAAGCGAAAAGGGGGTTCAGGAATATATTATCATCTTGAATATGTTGGAGAGCCGAGGAGCTACAAGTGGCTGAACAGCAACTCTCTCGGTAAGGTTTGGCACCAGCTTGATCAGGCACATCGCCGTGGAGCTGATCAGATCTGGATCTTCAATGTTGGAGACATTAAGCCGCTAGAAGTTCCTCTCACTTTTGTAATGTCGTTAGCATGGGATATAAGCTCCTGGAAATTCGGCGATCTCCTGGCATTCTTCCAACAGTTTTCAGCCAGCACTTTCGGACAAGAGCTCGCGTCAGCATGTGGAGATCTACTCCTTCGCCACGATAACATCGTCAGCCTACGTAAACATGAGCATATCGAACCGGAAACCTTCTCGCTCATCAACT
>Ga0265780_10001276_pt1 | contig 36188 bp, 30 predicted proteins | sample P1T30metagenome_FD_192432 | JGI IMG/M metagenome (GOLD analysis project Ga0265780, IMG submission 192432) | Plant litter microbial communities from East Loma Ridge, Irvine, California - P1 T30 | ecosystem: Environmental > Terrestrial > Plant litter > Unclassified | place: USA: California...
TGCGGTAGACGGTGCCGAACTCGAAGAGGCGCATCGGCAGGTCGCGGTACGACCGCGGCTGCGAGCGGTACGCGAGGATGTGCATCGGGCAGTTCATCGGCTTGAGGTAGTAGTCGGCGCCCTGGCGCGTCACCTCGCCCTCGTCGTTGCGCGCCTCGTCGAGCTTCATGGCCGGGAACATGCCGTCCTTGTACCAGCCGAGGTGGCCGGAGGTCTCGAACAGGCTCGCCTTGGTGATGTGCGGCGTGTAGACGAAGTCGTAGCCGGCGGCCTCGTGGCGGCGACGGGAGTAGTCCTCCATCTCGCGCCGGATGATGCCGCCCTTGGGGTGGAAGATCGCGAGGCCCGAGCCGATCTCGTCGGGGAACGAGAAGAGGTCGAGCTCGACCCCGAGCTTGCGGTGGTCGCGCTTGGCGGCCTCCTCGAGACGCGCCTGGTACTCGCGCAGCTCGTCCTTGGTGGGCCAGGCGGTGCCGTAGATGCGCTGCAGCTGGGGGTTCTTCTCCGAGCCGCGCCAGTAGGCCGCCGCGACGCGCATGAGCTTCGTCGCGTTGCCGAGGAGGCGGGTGCTGGGCACGTGCGGACCGCGGCAGAGGTCGGACCAGATCACGTCGCCGGTCTTCGGGTCGACGTTGTCGTACACGGTGAGCTCGGCGCCGCCGACCTCGACGGACTCGCCGTCGTCGCCGATCTCGTCGGTCGAGCCCCCCTTGAGGCCGATCAGCTCGAGCTTGTAGGGCTCGCCGGCGAGCTGCTCGCGGGCCTCGGCCTCGGTCACGACGCGGCGACGGAAGCGCTGGCCCTGACGGATGATCCGCTCCATGCCCTTCTCGATCGCCTTGAGGTCGTCGGGCGTGAAGGGCTCGGCGACGTCGAAGTCGTAGTAGAAGCCGTCGGTGACGGGCGGGCCGATGCCGAGCTTCGCCTCGGGGTTGATCGTCTGGACCGCCTGCGCCATCACGTGCGCGGCCGAGTGACGAAGCACCGCGAGCCCGTCGGCCGAGCCGATCAGCACGGCCTCGGCGACGTCGCCCGCCTGCAGCTCGGAGGCGAGGTCGCGCAGTTCTCCGTCGACGCGCATCGCGACGACGCCCTTGTCGGTGAACAGCTCGAGCCCCGTCGTGGTCTCGGTCGCCTCGAGGGTCTGGGGGCCGACGGCGGCGGGGGCTGGCTGGTCTGACACGGTGGTGGGCTCCTGACGATCGGGGACGCGCGCCAGTTTAGTGCGGCCGGGGCGGGCACCCGCGTGGCGACCCGCGCCTCAGGCCTCCCGGGGCGAGGTCCACCCGAGGTCGAGCCCGTGCTGGGCGGACTCCCCCGGGCCGAGCTGCCAGACGTACTCGTTCTTGAGCTTCGCGCCGTCGCCGGCGAAGGGGCCCGTGCGGTGCGGGTAGAACGCGACGGTGGGGAGCGTCCCGGGAGCCGCCGTCCGCACGGCGTTCGAGAAGTCGAGGTTCAGCCGGCGCAGGCCCGCGACGACGACCTCGCGCCACGACCCCGTCTCGACGTCGCCCGCGTGCGGCGAGAGCTGCAGGGCGATGTGCAGCTGTCGGTCGCCCGCGTCGTCCTCGAAGGCGATCAACCGGTGGTTCTCGACGGCCTCGAGCAGGGCAGGGTCGCCGTAGAGGACGTCGCGCAGGGCGTCCGGCGCGACGACGGCGCCGTTGTAGTCGACCGAGAGATCGCTCCGGCCGTAGTGGAAGAGAAGCGGCAGGTCGAGGAACTTCTCGGCGACCACGGCGGACAGCCCCTTCTCGCGGAGCACGGGCAGCACGTCGCGCATCCGCAGCACGTGCCCCCGGTCGTGGATGTTGTAGCGGATGCGGGGGCTGATGTTCTCGGCGCGGGCGATCGTGACCACGAGCTCGCCGGCGTCGTTCGTCTCGATGAGGTACCCGAACGGGTTGAACTGGAAGATCATCGGCAGCACGCCGTACTCGTGCTGGCGGGTGAGCCGCGCCGAGAGGTCGGGGTCGTCGGCGATCGCCCGGCGGAGGGCGACCGTGAACTCGGTCTCGATGCCGAGGTTGATCTCGAGGTCGCTGGCCCCGTACGAGCCGAGCACGGCCCTGGCGTACCGGAGGATGTGGCCGCGCATGTTCTCGCTGATGCCCTCGCCGCCGAACGCCGCGACGATCGTGTACTGCGACCAGTCGAGACGGTCGTTCTCGAAGAGCCCCTTGAGGAACGGCGGGTAGCTGAGGATGACGTAGGTGAACCCGGTGCCGAACTCGCGCATCGTCTGGATGATCTTGTCGGGGTCGGGCCCGATCGACTTGATCATCGTCGACTCCGTGAGCGACGCGGTCACGTTCATGCCCGTCGCCCAGGCGCCGAGCGAGAACGCGTTGAGCACGAACGGCGGGTGCGGCAGCTCGGCCGCGGTGCGGGCGAAGCCGAGCTGGAGCAGCTGCCGCGTGGCCTGGCGCTCGTCGGGGCCCCGCACCCAGCTCGTCGGGACCCCCGAGCTGCCGGACGACTCGTCGACGACGACCCCGCGTCGCGGCAGGCGGCCGCCGAGGCAGCGCTCGGCGATGCTCCAGCGCCGGACGTACGAGTCCTTGTCCATCTCGGGCAGGCGCGCGAAGGCGGCCTCGACGCCGTCGCGCGTGTCGAGGCGGCGGGCCTGCCCGTGCTCGCGGAGGAACGCCCGGTAGGCGGGCACCGACCTCGCCGCCCGCTCCATGGTGCGCCAGGCGCGCCACCGGCCGAGCGTCCAGCGCAGCGGCTCGATGCCCGGCACGAGCAGGAGGCGGTGGGTCTCGACCCGCGGCATCGCGAGCTTGACGAGGCCGTCGACCACCCTGAGCAGCGTGAAGACGAGGAGGCGCGTCATCGTCGCGCCCCCGCCGGGATCGTCATCGCGGCGCCCGGGCGCCGGTGGGCGACGGGCGGCGGCTCGCTGCGTCCCAGCCGGAACAGCATCCACGCCATCCGGCCGGCGCTCTCGTCGACGTCGACGGCCCGCACGAAGGCCGCGTGCGACCGGGGGTTCGTGATGACGGTGCCGAACGGGTGCAGCGCGACACCGTGCCGGGAGAGCTCGAGCCAGACCTCGAGGAACGTCCGCCCGGCCTCGACGTGGTCGGCGGGACCGGCGAACGGGCCCTCGAGCCAGGCGAGCTGGCGCACGCCGCGCATCGTGCCGAGGTAGACCCGTCGCACGGCGTCGCCGACGACGGGCGCGGTCCACAGGCGGCGGTGGCCCATCGCGAAACGGAGCACCGGGCCGGGCAGGAGCATCGTCTCGGCGCTGAGGCCGTCGCCCGTCTCGGCGGCCTGCCGCCTCGAGAAGCGCAGCCAGGTCATGATCTCGCTGTGGACGGCGTCGTCCTGGAGGTCGTCGAAGAGGGTCTCCTGGTTGATGCGGACGAGGTCGTCGACGACGGCGGCCTCGGTCGTGCTGCGGAGGACGTGCCCGTGGGAGGCGGTGATCGCGCGGGCGCCGGCCAGCACCTCCTCGTCCACGGTCGTCGCGTCGTAGGGACGGCGCGAGGTCTGTCGGGCGAGGAACACGTCGAGCGCGTCGCGGTCGGCGGTCGTGGGCTCGTGCGGCTCGAGCACGACGTCGGCGAGGCGGTGCAGTCGGTCGTGGCCGCCGAAGTCCATCGGGGCGAGGTCGAGGGACTCGCGCACGACGAAGCCGGCGGCGCGGGCGACGATCGCGAGCCCCGCGAGGAAGACGCCGCCGCAGACGTGCGCGAACGGGATGCCGAACGACTCGGCGGGCAGCCCCCTGTCGAGGTCGTAGAAGACCGTCGCCGTCGTCGGCGAGGTCGGCTGCACGACGATCGGCTGCGAGTTGTGCGGCGACGGGTAGTGCCGTGCCTGGTCGATCAGCGCGGGCCAGGGCGTCGTCGCCGGCCGGTCGCTCCCCCGAGGTTCCATGGGCCGACACTAGTGCGGGGTCGCCCGCGCCACCTGCACCCCAGGGATGATCCTCGGCCGGGACGTCAGCGGGCGGAGAGCTCCGCGGCGCACGCCTCGGCCGCGACCCAGGCGAGCATGCCGCACTTGACCCGCATGACGAACTTCGAGACGCCGTGCAGGGCGACCGCGTCGCCGAGGACGGCGTCGTCCGGCTCCCCCGCGCCGCGGGACCGCATCATCGTGCGGAACTCGCCGACGAGCGAGGTCAGCTCGGCCAGCGTGCGTCCGGGCGCGAGCCCGGCGAGCACGGAGGCGGAGGCCATCGAGATGCTGCAGCCCGCCCCCTGCCAGCGCAGGTCGGCGACACGGTCGGTGCCCGGCTCGAGCTCGAGCCGCACCGTGATCTCGTCGCCGCAGGTGGGATTCCGCTCGACGTGCTCAGCGTCGGCGCCCGGCAGCTCGCCGTCGCCGTGCCGCGCCTTCGCGTGGTCGAGGATCACCTGCTGGTACAGGGAGTCGAGGGAGGCGCTCACCGGTCGTCCTCCGCCCCGAAGTACGCCCGGACGCCCGCGACGCCGGCGACCAGACGGTCGACCTCGGCGGTGGTCGTGTAGAGGTAGGTGCTCGCCCTGGTCGTCGCCGTGACGCCGAGGCGACGGTGCAGCGGCTGGGCGCAGTGGTGGCCGACCCGGACGGCGACGCCCTGGGCATCGAGGTACTGACCGACGTCGTGGGCGTGCACGCCGTCGACGACGAAGCTCGCGAGGCCCGAGCGCGGCACGCCGGCCGGCGGGCCGACGACGCGGACGCCGGGGAGGGCGGTCAGGCCGGTCACGAGGCGCTCGGCCAACGCCTCCTCGTGGTCGCGGACGCGGTCGAGGCCCACGGCCTCGAGGTAGCGGACCGCCTCGGCGAGGGCGACCGCCTGCGAGACGGGCTGCGTCCCCGCCTCGAAGCGCTGCGGCGCGCGGAGGTACTCGGCGCCCTCGAGGGTGACCGTCGTGATCATCGAGCCGCCGGTGCGGAACGGCGGGAGGGCGTCGAGGAGCTCGCCCCGGCCGACGAGGACGCCGATGCCGGTCGGCCCGAGCATCTTGTGGCCGGAGAACGCGGCGAAGTCGACGCCGAGCGCCCGGACGTCGACGGGGCGGTGCGGGACCGACTGGCAGGCGTCGAGCACGACGAGCGCGCCGACGGCGTGGGCGAGGGCGACGAGCTCCTCGACGGGCGCGACGAGGCCGGTGACGTTCGACACCTGCGAGAACGCCAGCACCCGGGTGCGCTCGGAGACGACGGCGCGGGCGTCGTCGAGGGTCCAGACGCCGTCGTCGTCGACGGGGACGGCCCGGAGGACGGCACCGGTGGTCGCCGCGACCTCCTGCCAGGGCACGAGGTTCGCGTGGTGCTCGGCCTCGGTCACGACGATCTCGTCGCCGGGCCGCAGGGCGAACCGACGGGCGGCCTCGCCGCCGCGGCCGAGGGTCGCCGCGGTGAACCCGTGAGCGACGAGGTTGATCGCGTCGGTCGCGTTCGCCGTCCAGACGACCTCGTGCGGGGCGGCGCCGACGAAGCGCGCCACGGTCTCGCGCGCCTCCTCGAAGGCCTCGGTCGCGAGGGCGGCGAGGGTGTGGGCGCCGCGGTGCACGGCCGAGTTCTCCGTCTCGAGGAACCGACGCTCGGCGTCGAGCACCTGGCGGGGCCGCTGGGCCGTCGCGCCGGAGTCGAGGTACGCCAGGGGCTCGCCCGAGACCTCCTGCTGCAGGATCGGGAAGTCGGCGCGCAGGCGCTCGACCTCGGTGTCGTCGAGCGGGCGCGCGCTCGGCGCCCGGGTGTCGTCATGGGTCTGTGTCACGGTGTCCTTCCCCGTCGATCGTAGCCAGCGGCAGCCGACGGCCACGGTGGGCAACGACCAGGGTGCCCGTCCTGTTCCCGGACCGGCGCCTCCTCGGCGTCCGTGACCTCGCGTGACGGCCCGTGAGGCGAGGCGTGACAGCGGCGTCCAAGGGGGGCCAGCATCGGGCCATGACGACCCAGAGGATCGAGACCAGCCACGCGGGCAGCCTGCCGCGCACCCCCGAGCTCATCGCCGCGAACGACGCGCGGCGCCTGGCGGACGACGGGTTCACTCTCGAGCGGACCCCCGAGTTCGACGAGCTGCTCACCGCGGCCGTCGTCGACCTCGTGCGGCGCCAGCAGGAGCTCGGCATCACCCTCGTCGGCGACGGCGAGTACGGCAAGGCGATGACGAGCGCCGTCGACTACGGCGCGTGGTGGTCGTACTCGTTCCAGCGCGTCTCCGGGCTCTCGGTGACCGGGTCGGACATCTTCTCGCAGCAGCCGGTGCGGTCGACGCCCGGGGACGTCCGGTTGACGTCGTTCCCGGACCGCCGGGACTGGACGCTCTTCGCCGACGCCTACCAGGACCCGACCTCGGGCATCAGCACCGGGAAGACCGCCACGGCGTTCCCGAGCACGACGGGCCCGCTCGCCTACGTCGGGCAGGAGGCCATCGCCTCCGACATCGCCAACCTGAGGGCAGGGCTCGCCGCGACCGGCGCCGACCCGGCGTCGGGGTTCGTCACGTCGCTCTCGCCCGGCAGCGCCGCCCGCATCGCGAACGACTTCTACGCCACCGAGGAGGAGCACATCTGGGCCTGGGCCGAGGTGCTGCGCGAGGAGTACACGGCGATCGTCGACGCGGGCCTGACCGTGCAGATCGACGACCCGTCGATCGCCGAGAACTGGGACCAGATCGTCCCCGAGCCGAGCGTCGAGGACTACCGGGCCTTCACGCGCATCCGGGTCGACGCCCTCAACCACGCCCTCCGCGGGCTGCCCGAGGACCAGGTCCGGTTCCACCTCTGTTGGGGCAGCTGGCACGGTCCGCACACCACCGACGTCGAGTTCCGCCACATCGCCGACCTCATGCTCGAGATCAGGGCCGGCGCCTACTCGTTCGAAGCCGCCAACGTGCGGCACGAGCACGAGTGGAAGGTGTGGCGCGACCTGGAGCTGCCGGCGCACAAGAAGATCGTCCCTGGCGTCGTGAGCCACGCCACGAACGTGGTCGAGCACCCCGAGCTCGTCGCCGACCGCATCGAGCGGTTCGCGTCGGTCGTGGGGCCTGAGCGCGTGATCGCCTCGACGGACTGCGGGCTCGGCGGTCGCCTGCACCCGCAGATCGCGGTCGCGAAGCTCGCGTCGCTCGGCGAGGGCGCCCGTCTCGCGAGCTCCCGGCTGTTCGGCTGACGCCGCGGCAGGGCCTCGGCCTGCCCCCTGCCGGCAGCGGACGCGCCCCCGGCCTCAGTCGTCGAGCGGCTTGAGCACCCGGCGGAGGAACTGCTGCGTGCGCGGCTCGCGGGGCCGGTTCAGCACCTCGGCGGGCGTCCCGCGCTCGACCACGACGCCGTCGTCCATGAAGACGACCTCGTCGGCGACGCGGCGGGCGAACTCGAGCTCGTGGGTGACGACGACCATCGTCCAGCCCTCGTCGGCGAGCTCCTTGACGACGGAGAGGACGTCCCCGACGAGCTCGGGGTCGAGCGCGCTGGTCGGCTCGTCGAACAGGAGCAGCTCGGGCCGGAGCGCGAGCGCCCGGACGATCCCGACGCGCTGCTGCTGGCCGCCCGAGAGCTCGACCGGCCACGCGTCGGCGCGGGAGGCGAGGCCCACCCGGGCGAGGAGGTCGCGGGCCTCTCGTCGCGCCTCCTCGGGATCCCGGCCCTGCACGCGGATCGGCCCCTCGACGACGTTCTGCAGCACCGTGAGGTGCGGGAACAGGTTGAAGTGCTGGAACACCATCGACGACCGGTCGCGGAGGGCGAGCAGGTCGCGCTTGGCGACCTTGCCGCCGAAGTCGACGACCCGGCCGTCGGACAGCGTGGCCCGGCCGCCGTCGGGCACCTCGAGGCTGTTCAGCGACCGGAGCACCGTCGTCTTGCCCGAGCCGGACGGCCCGATGATCGCCACGACGTGGCCGCGACGCACCTCGAGGTCGATGCCCTTGAGCACCTCCGTCGAGCCGAACGACTTGCGGAGCCCCTCGACCCGGAGGACGAGGTCGCCCGCCTCGCCGGCGGGACGGTGCGGGGAGGCGTCAGCGGGCAACGTGTCGGTCCAATCGCTTCTCGAGGGCGTCCTGCCCGAACGACAGCACGAGGCAGATGACCCAGTAGATCAGGGCGGCCTCGAGGTAGATCAGCAAGAACTGGTTCGACACGGTGGCGATCTGCTGCGCCTGCCGGAAGAGCTCGACGACGAGGATGACGCTCGCGAGCGAGGTGTCCTTGACGAGGCTGATGAACGTGTTCGACAGCGGCGGCACCGACACCCGTGCGGCCTGCGGCAGGATGATGCGTCGCAGCGCCAGGGCGCGCGACATGCCGATCGTGTGCGCCGCCTCCCACTGGCCCTTGGGCACGGAGAGGATCGCCGCCCGGATCACCTCGGCCGCGTAGCCGCCGACGTTGAGCGAGAACGCGATGATGGCGCTCGGCCACGGGTCGATCCGGACGCCGATCGACGGCAGCCCGTAGAACACGACGAACAGCTGCACCAGCAGGGGCGTGCCCCGGATGACGGACGTGTAGAACCGGGCCAGCCCGGAGAGCCCGGCGCGCCCCGACAACCGCATCATCGCCACCACGAGGGCGATGACCAGCCCGATGGCCATGGAGGCGAGGGCCAGCGGGATCGAGGCGACCAGGGCACCCGACGCGATCGGCCAGAACGCCCGGCCGAAGAGGTCGAGTGAGGACTGCACGCTACTCGCTGACGTCCTGGCCGAAGTACCGGTCGGAGATCTCGGACAGGGTGCCGTCCGCCTTGAGCTCGGCGAGGGCGTCGTCGAAGGCCTGCACGAGGTCGTCGCTGCCCTTCGTCGTCACGAGGGCCGACCGCGAGACGTCGTCGGTCGTCGCGGCGATCTTGATGCCGGCCGCCTGCTCGGGGTTCGTCTTGACGTAGTCCAGGAAGGTCAGCTCGTCGTTGACGGTCGCGTCGACGCGCCCCTGCTCGACGAGGGCGACCGACTGCGCCCAGCCCTCGACGACCTGCACGTCGGCGCCGGCGCCCTTCGCGGTGTCGTAGAAGTTGCTCGACTGGGACTGCGCGCTCGTCTTGCCCGACAGGTCGGCGAGCGACGTGATCGAGGTGTCGTCGGCGGCGGTCACGACCACGCCGCGGCTCACCGTGTACGGGGCCGAGAAGTCGAAGGAGGCCTCGCGCTCGTCGGTGATCGAGATCTGGTTCGCGACGACGTCGAAGCGTCCCGCGTCGAGACCGGCGAGGAGCGCGTCGAACTGCGTCTCCTGGAAGGTCACCTCGACGCCGAGCTTCTCGGCGACCGCGGAGGCGACGTCGACGTCGTAGCCGGTCAGGGCCCCGGAACCGCCCTCGTGGTAGGTGAAGGGCTGGTAGGTGCCCTCGGTGCCGACGACCAGCTCGCCCGCCTCCTGGATGTCGGAGAGGCTCTTCGCGGCGCTGGTGTCGGCCGTGGCGTCCCCGGTCTGCGAGACGACGTCGTCGGTCGAGGCGGGCGCGCACGCCGTGAGCAGCAGGGCGGCGGCGGCGGTGACGCCGACGGCGAGGACGCGGGTCGAGCGGGAGAGGCGGGGGGCGGAGAACGGCACGGGTGATCTTCCTGGTCGATGAGCTGCCCGGGTCTGCCGGGCCTCCGACCCTAACCGCGCAGGCGCGATCGTGATTCCCGGTGACGTCCGATGACGCGCCGGGGACGGTCAGCGGGTCGCGAGGGCCCCCCGCAGGTCGACGCCCGCGCCCGTGTCGAGGCGGAGGTGCGCGTGCTCGACGGCCGACGCGGAGAGGGCGACGAGGCTCAGGGACAACGACCCGAACCAGGTGCCGTCGAGCAGGTCGGCGCGGACGAGCGCCTCGTCGTCGGAGGTCGACAGGTCGCTGCTCTCGCGCAGCAGGTCGAGCCAGGGTCCCCAGCTGCCCTCGTGCTGCTCGGGGAGGGGACCGGCCGGCGCCTCGGCGGCACGGAACCGCGGCAGCCACCGGGCCACCCGCGCGACGGCGAGGTCGTCCGGGGCGCCGTGGCTGAGCACGTGGACGCCGGGAGCCAGGGCCTCGCTCGTCAGCCGCTCGCCGTCCCAGCTCGTGTGGACGGCGCCGGTGGCGTCGGCCGAGAGCAGGTTGAACGTGCGGGTCAGGGGACGCCCGCTCGGCAGCCGCCCCGTCGCCGCGGCGTCGAGCGGCAGCGAGCCCCGCGTGCGCCACCCTCCGTCGGGCACGGGCGGCTGCTCGCGCCGGTTGAGGACGACGGCCGAGCGCGCCGGACGCGTCGCCGTCGCGAGCCACGCACCGCCGGCCTCGCGGTCGTGCAGCCCCTCGACGCGGTCGCCGAGCTCGGGCCACCAGGCGGCGGGCGGATCCCAGGGGCGGTCGGCGGACTCGTCGCGCAGCCCGAGGAACACGACGGGCCACTCGGCGCCGGGTTCGACGGACACGACGACGGTGCACAAGGCGGGGCCTCCTCCGCCACGATCCGCCGGGATGCGGCATCGTGGTCGCAGCAACGCTACCCGCCGCGGGGAACCTCGTCGGCGGCCGACCGACAGGGGCACCACCGTGACCGAGACCGCCGACTCCCCCGCCGCGGGCGCCGCCCGCACCCCCGACGCCGGCTCCGAGGCCCCACGCCTCACCGTCGTCGTCGGGATCTGCGGCGGCATCGCCGCCTACAAGGCCGTGTCGGTCGTGCGCGAGCTCGTGCTCCGGGGCCACGACGTCCACGTCGTCCCGACGGATGCGGCCCTGCGCTTCGTGGGCGCGCCGACCCTCGAGGCCATCAGCCGCAACCCCGTGCACTCCTCCGTCTTCGACGACGTCGCCCAGGTGCGGCACGTCGCCCTCGGACAGCAGGCCGACCTGATCGTCGTCGCGCCCGCCACCGCGCACACCCTGGCCAAGCTCGCCCACGGGCTCAGCGACGACCTGCTCGGCACGACCGTGCTCGCGAGCACCGCGCCGCTCGTCGTCGCGCCCGCCATGCACACGCAGATGTGGCGGGCGGCCGCGACCACCGACAACGTCGCGCTGCTCCGCTCCCGCGGGGTCGTCGTGGTCGGGCCGGACGACGGGCCTCTCACCGGCGGCGACAGCGGCCCCGGCCGACTCAGCGAGCCCGAGGCGATCGTCGACGCGGCACTCGCCGCGGCCGCCGGGGCCGCTCGCGACGGAGCCGAGGAGGCGCCCCTCGCCGACCTCGCCGGCTGCCGCGTCGTCGTCACCGCCGGGGGCACCCGCGAGCCGATCGACCCGGTCCGGTGGATCGGCAACCGGTCGAGCGGCAAGCAGGGCCTCGAGCTCGCCCGGGCGGCCTCGGCGCGGGGCGCGGAGGTCGCCCTCGTGCTCGCGCACGTCGACCCCGAGGTGGCGGAGGCGGCCGGGCGGCTCGTCCGCGTCACCGTGACGCCAGTGGGCACGGCGGACGAGCTGCGCCGGGCGGCCCTGCGGGAAGCCGCGGACGCCGACGTCGTCGTGATGGCCGCCGCCGTCGCCGACTGGCGTCCTGCGGAGGTCGCCCCCGCGAAGCTCAAGAAGGACGACGCGGGCGAGCGCCTCACCCTCGAGCTGGTCCGCACCGACGACGTGCTTGCCGAGCTCGCCGCCGAGCGGCGTCCCGGCCGGGTCGTCGTCGGCTTCGCCGCCGAGACGGCGCCCGGCCGCGACGAGCTGCTCGCCCTCGGCCGACGCAAGCTCTCCCGCAAGCGCGCCGACCTGCTCGTGCTCAACCGGGTCGGCTGGACGGAGGGGTTCGGCGCCGACGACACCGAGGTCGTCGTGCTCGGGGCCGACGGCGGCGAGGTCGGCGGCGCGACGGGGTCGAAGGCCGACGCCGCCCACGCGGTGTGGGACGCGGCCGCGCGGGTGCTGGCGGCGCGTCCCGGGGACGCGACCGACGCCTCCTAGGCCCGCCCCTCGGCCCGGGGCCGTCGTTGCCGCAGCCAGAGCACCAGGGTGAAGCTGAAGACGACGAGCACCATCCACGAGCCGATCTTGCTCGGGTGGACGATCGACCAGCCGTCGGCCTGCGACGCGTAGGTCCACGCGCCGAGCAGGGTGGCCGCGTTCTCGGCGACCCAGATGAAGAAGCCGATCAGGGCGAAGGCGACGAGCAGGGGCATCCTCCGGTCGCGGCCCCGCACCCGGTAGGTGACGCCCTTCCGGCCGAGCAGCACGAGGGCGACGCCGAGCAGGGCCCAGCGCAGGTCGACGACCCAGTGGTTCGTGAAGAAGTTGACGTAGAACGCCACGGCCAGGGCGAGGGTCGGCAGCATCCGCAGCCGGTCGACCCGGAGGTCGAGCCGGCGCCAGGCCTGGCAGACGTAGCTGCCGACGGCCGCGTACATGAACCCGCTGTAGAGCGGCACGTCGCCGATGCGCAGCACGCCGGGCTCCGGGTACGACCACGAGCCCACCGCGACCTTGAACACCTCGAGGCCGAGCCCGAGCAGGTGGAACAGGCAGATGACGACCAGCTCGTCGCGCGTCTCGAGCCGGGTCGCGACGAACACGACCTGCACGAGCACGCACCAGACGAGCATCGCGTCGTAGCGCGGCAGGCCGACGTCGACGACGCTCGTGAGGGCGAGGCCGGCGAGCACGGCGACGGCGAACGCGCACGACAGCGCCTGCTGCACGCCGAACGCGACGAGGTCGCGACCGGCCTCGAGGAGGCGGGCGGCGCCTCCTGCGGGACTCCCCGCGACGACGGACTGCGCACCGGTCATGACGGCCTCCTCCGACGCCGAGGATCGCCGTCGGGTCGACGCTACGAGCGGGACGGCGGGGCCGGCGTCGTCCTCGGGGAGGACGTCGCTCGTCCGCCGTGGGGAGATCGGGCGACGGACCCCGCCGTGACGGCGGCGCTCGCGCACGGCGCGACGGCTTGCGCGTTAACCTCCGTGCGCCACAATGCCCTCGTGAGCAAGAAGATCGACGCAGCCCTCAAGTCCCTCCTCAAGGCCCTCGAGCACCACGGCGAGGTGATGAGCGACCGGCCCGTGTCGGCCAAGCGCGCGGGCCGGGCGACCGAGAAGGTCCGTCAGGCCGCCTCGGCCTACACCCAGGTCGTCGCGGACAAGACCGGCCAGCCGAACCCGTTCGTCGACTTCCTCGACCCCGAGACCGTGCAGTCGCTCCGCGGCGAGCGGGACGCCATCGCCACGAAGAAGACCTCGAAGCACGGGGACTAGCCCTCCGCGCCCGGGCGGCCCGTGACGCCGGGAGCCCCTAGCCCCAGCCGCCGAGGTACGCCGCGAGCGAGGGCTCGCCCTCGACGCGCTCGCACCATGCCGCCGGCCCGCGGCGGGTCTCGAAGTGCTCCTCGGTGCCGTGCAGGCGGGCGCGGGCCTCTGCCCGACTGGACCGGATGCGCAGGACGAGCGCCTCGCCTCCCCCGCCCCCCGTCCCGTCGGCCACCTCGACCGTGCCGAGCGTGCCGACCCCGACCGACGCCACGGCCTCGACCAGGGGCCCGGCGTCGCGGACCCGGACCGGCGCCGGCAGCGTGACGGCGACGCGTGCCGAGCGACCTGCCGCGGCGGCGCGCGGGTCGGACGCCGCGACGACCCTCTGGTCGGTCGAGAAGACGCCGAGGTGCTCGTCGGGGACGACCACGACCGAGGCCGGCAGCGCCGCGAGGACGGTGTCGACGCAGAGCCAGGCCGTGCCCGCGGACGGCGCGGCCTCGAGGTGCACGACGACGTCCGGGGCGCCGCCGACGATCCCGCGAGGCCGGGACCCGGCGACGGGCACGAGCCGGCTCAGCACGAGTGTCTCGCCGTTCTTCTGACGCTGGCGGTCGACGGAGTCGCGGCCGGCCCAGTCGGGGCCGTCGTGCCAGGCGACCGCCCCGGGCTCGTGGGCGAGCAGGGCGCCGCCGCGCCAGGCGCGCCAGGCCCACTCCCAGTCCTCGCCGCCGTAGGTCGTGAAGTCCTCGTCGAAGCCGCCGACGCCCTCGAGGAACGACCGCGAGCACGCCAGCACGGCGCCGATGACGTGCCGGTACGACCTGTCGTCCGCGTCGAGCAGGTCACGGCTGGCGCGGTAGGCGTCGTCGAGCCAGCGGGGCGACGGCAGCTCGTGGCGCGGTCCCTCCTGCTCGACCGGCGCGTCGACGGCGACCCCGGAGAAGTCGGCGTGCCGTCGGGTGCCCACGACCACGGCCTCGGGCGCGAGGGCCGGCAGGCGCGACATCGCCGTCACCCACCCCGGCTCGGGCGTCGTGTCGGCGTCGAGGAAGCACACCACCTCGCCGGTCGACGACCGCGCTCCGAGGTTGCGCGCCGCCGAGAGCCGGAACCCCTCGTCGGCCTGCACGACGAGCCGCACGCCGTCCGGCACCCGGGGGGCCTCGGGCGAGCCGTCGTCGACGACGACGACCTCGAGCAGCTCGGCGGGGTGGTCCTGGCGGGCGAGGGCCGCGAGGGTCCGGTCCAGCTCGGCCTGCTGCCGGTAGTGGGCGACGACCACCGAGACCGTCGGCAGGGGGTCGGGCACGAGCCCGTCGAGCAGGTCCCACCGGTTGCCGGGGACGGTCCTGGCCTGCCGGACCACCGCCTCCTCGGCGTCGCCTCGCGCGGTCACGACGCGTCTCCCGCCCACCACGCCAGGTAGGCCGCCGCGACGTCGTCGATGCCCGGCGCGGTGACGGCGTCGGCCGCGAGCCAGGTCGAGGCAGGGTCGGCGACGGCGCGCCAGACGGCGGCGGCCAGGGCGTCCGGGTCGTCGTCGATCAGGGTGAGGGTGCCGGGCCGGAGGGCCGCCATCTCGCGCGAGTAGCGCGTGTCGGGCACGATCGGACGGCGCCCGGCGCCGATCCAGGTCGCGATCGACCCCGAGGCGGACACGTGGCGGTGGACGGCGACGGGCACGGAGGCGCGGCGACAGCGGTCGAGGAGCACCGCGTCGTCGAGGTAGCCCGTCACGTCGAGGACGACGCCGCGCGTCGCCGCGTCGAGGACGAGCTGCTCGGTCTCGGCCTCGTGGCCTGCGCTCGCGCGGCCCAGCGCGACGACGCGGAGGTCTCCCCCGGAGCCGGGGCCGTGCAGCCGGGCGACGGCGTCCACGAGCTCGGCGTGGCCCTTGCCCGGGTAGACGAAGCCGATGACGGCCGCGGTGCCGTCGGGCTCGGGCCGGGACGCCGCAGGGGGCGCGACGTCGACGGGCAGCGGCACCACGGCAGCTCGCGCCTCGGCGAGGGTGTGCTCGGCGAGCAGGAGGGCCTCGTGCTCGCTGTTGACGACCGTGCCGACGGCCGCCTCGACCACGCGGCGGTAGCAGTCGCCCCGGCGGACGAGGTTGCGCTCGCCGTCGGAGGGCTGCGGCAGGTCGTGCAGGGTGACGGTCAGCGCCGTCCGGCCGGCGAGGTCGACGAGGCGCTCGGCGGCGGCCTCGGGCGACGCTCCCCAGAGCCTGTCGGTGAAGTGGAGATGCGCGGCGGCGGGCGGGCGCGGCCCCGTGAGGTCGGCGGGCGCCACGACGCGGTCGAGCCCGGTCCGCGCGGCGACGGCGTCGGCGACGCGGCGGGCGAGCACGGTGACGCCGTGCTGGGGGTCGTCGGTCACGACGAGGGCGGGCGACGAGGAGCTCACGACAGCCCCAGGAGGGCGAGCGCGTCGGCGTGGCGGGCGAGCCCGGCGTCGACGACCCGCGGCTCCCGTTCGTACCACCGCAGGTGCGCCTCCTTCACGTCCTCGCCGGGGACGCGGGTGCCGTCGACGATCCAGTGGTCGGCGGGCGCCTCGTCGAGACCGAAGGCGTCGACGACGGCCTGCAGCCGCGGGGCGTGGACGCTGTCGAGGAGGGGCCTGCCCGGGTCGACGACGTGCTCGGGCAGCCCGAGCCGGTCTCGGACGCGCGCCGCCAGGACCGTCCAGATCGGGTTGCCCGGGTGGTTGAGGGTGCGCATCTGCGCGAAGGACGGTGCGTCGAACACGTCGGACACGACCACCGCGTCGTGCGCCTCTTCCCTGGTCCGCAGCTCGCGCAGCGACAGCGCGGCGACCGCCCTGACCGCGTCGGCGTCGAGCCGGGGGACGGACGGCGTCGAGCCGTCCCGACGCGCGGCCGCCTCGGCCAGCACGACGAGGTCGTGGTACTCGACCAGCGGCGGCACGAGCGACGGGTCGTGCGGAGGACGCACGATCGCCGAGGTCGGGTACAGGCCCGCGAACCGGATCACGGGCACGGTGACGGCCCGGGCGCCGGCCCCGAGCCGGGCGGTCAGCTGCCGCGTGCCGAGCGGCAGGTCGTGGTAGTCGTCGCGCACCGGCTGGGAGACGAGCACGGAGGCGCGGGCCAGCCACCTGTCCAGGTGGGGCAGGTCGGCGGTGACGAGCTCGTGAACAGCAGGTGTCCGGACGGTGCGCAGGCCGCCCCCGTCGAGGGCGATCCGGAGCGACTCGGCCTGGCAGTTGCCGACCACGATCGCGATCGGGCCGTCGCCGTCGGGCTCGCCGAGGCCGTAGAAGTCGCCGTAGTGGCGGGTGCGGCCGTCGACGGCCGGGGTGGGGTGGGTCATGCTGCCTCTCCGTGACGTCCCACGGGCGGCGGACGCGACGACCCCATCGTGCTGGATGCGAGGCCCCGAGGGCCACCTGGGCGACCGGGCACGAAGGCCCTTCTCCGGCTATGGTGCAGGAAGGCCGCTCCCATCGGCCCCTCCCTCGACGCGAACCGGGCCTCCGGTCTCCCCAGGGTCCCCCGAGTCGCCCCGGCTCACCCCCGACTGTCCCCCCGGACCGTCGCGTCCCGCCTGAGCCGAGGAGGCCTGATGACCGACAGCGTGCCGCCTGCGCGCGACGCCCTGCGCGTCGCGTCCGTGCCCGCCGGCCACCCCTACGTCCGTCACCTGCAGCCCCTCGACGGGACCGCCGTCGTGCGTCGCGTGGTGCGCCTCGACGACCCGCTGCCCGACCCGGCGGAGCCCGCCCGCTGGTGGCCCCCCGTCGTGCTCGACGCCGGCTGGCTGACCGAGCACGCCGCGGAGGTCGACGTGCTGCACGTGCACTTCGGCACGGAGTCGTACGACCTCGAGCACCTCCGCCGCGTCGTCGAGACCGCCAGGGCGCTGGGCGTCCCGGTGGTCCACACCGTCCACGACCTCGTCAACCCGCAGCTGACCGACCAGGCGCCGCACCTCGCGCACCTCGGGCTCCTCGTGGCCGAGGCCGACGAGCTGCTCACGCTCACGGACGGCGCCGCCGACGAGGTCGAGAGGGTCTTCGGACGCCGACCGGTCGTCGTGCCGCACCCGCACCTCCTCCCCCTCGACGCCCCGGCCCCCGCCGGCACGGCGCACGACGACGTCGTCGTCGGGGTCAGCCTCCGCGACCTCCGCCCGAACGTCGACGGCCCCGGCACCGTCGCGACCCTGGTCGCGGCCGCCCGCCTGCTCGCCGACGCGGGCACCCCCGTCTCGGTGCGCGTCGACGTCAACGAGCGGGTCCGCGACGCCGCGGCGCTCGCCGAGGTCGAGGCGCTCGTCGCCGACGCCCCGACGGACCTCGACGTGTCGCTCGCCGTGCACCCCCGGCTCGACGACGACCAGCTCGCGTCCGCCCTCGCCGACCTCGACGTCGTCGTGCTGCCGTACTCGCACGGCACCCACTCGGGCTGGGTCGAGCTGAGCTGGGACCTCGGCGTCCCGGTGGCCGCCCCCCGCGTCGGCCACGTCGCCGACCAGCACCCCTCCGCCACGGACACCGCGTCGTTCACCGCCGGGGACGCCGTCGAGCTGGCGGCCGCCGTCGCCTCCCTCGTCACGGCGCGCGGCACCTCCCCCGCCCGGCCGGGCACCGAGGCGCGGGCGGCCCTCGTGGTCCGTCGTCGCGAGGCCCGGCGCGCGCAGCGCGACGACGTCGCCCGGGCGCACCTCGCCGCGTACGAGCGCGCGCTCGCCGTCGCCGCCGACCGGGGCGCGTCCGCGCCCGTGGCGGGGCCCGGGGAGCTGGTCTCGTGACGGCCCTGACCCACCTGGGCACCGCCTCCTCGTCCGCCCTGCCCGACGAGGTCGTGCGCACCGCCGAGCGCCCGCGCCGCATCGTCGTCGTCGCTCCCCTGCGGTACCCGATCGCGGAACCGCACCCCGGCGGCCTCGAGTCGAGCGTCTGGCACCAGGTCCGCGTGCTGAGGGCCCGCGGTCACGAGGTGCTGCTCTGCGCGGTCGAGGGCAGCGACCACCTCGACGGCGGACCGGCCGAGTTCGCCCTGCCCGCCGTGCACTGGGACGACCCCGCCGACGCGACCGACTCGACCTACCCCGAGGGCTACCTCGAGGTGGCCGTGCCCGCCCTGCACCGGGCCCTGGACTGGATCCGCGACCACGCCGACGAGATCGACGTCGTCGAGAACCACTCGCTCAGCGGTCACGTGCTCTCGCGGGCCGGCGAGCTCGGCGTGCCCGTCGTCTCGACCCTGCACACCCCCACGTTGCCCGACCTGCTCGAGCACCACCGGGCCGGCGCCGAGCCGCGCAGCTCGTTCCTCGCCGTGAGCGAGCACACGGCCGCCGTCTGGCGCGCCGAGGGCGTCGACGCGCGCGTGCTGCCGAACGCCGTCGACACCGATCTCTGGCCGCTCGGTCCCGGCGGGGACGACCTCGTCTGGAGCGGGCGCATCGTCCCCGAGAAGGGGCCGCACCTGGCCATCGAGGCTGCCCGCCTCGCCGGCCGCCGCATCGTGCTCGCGGGCCGCGTCGGCGACGTCGAGTACCACGAGTCGATGGTCGTGCCCCTGCTCGGGGCCGAGGCCGAGCACGTCGGGCCGCTGCGGCAGCCCGAGCTCGCCGACCTCGTCGGACGGAGCGCCTGCGCCCTCGTCACCCCCTGCTGGGAGGAGCCGTTCGGGCTCGTCATCGCCGAGGCGCTCTCGACGGGCACCCCGGTGGCGTCGTTCGCGACGGGCGGCGTGCCCGAGGTCGTCGGCTCGAGCATCGGTGCGGGCCTCGTGCCGCGCGACGACGTCGTCGGCCTCGCCCGCCTCGCCGCGGGCCTCGCCGACGCGGCGCTGAGCACGCCGGGCTTCCGCCGACGCGTGCGGGCCGACGCGCTCGAGCGCTTCTCGCTGCACAGCAGGGCCGCCGTCGTCGAGGAGGTGCACGAGGCGCTGGTCGCGGCGCACGAGGCGTCCTCGACGCGTCGGCGCCCGGCCAGGGGCAGCACCGGCCCGTCGGGCGCGGGCGGCGCCCCGGGCACGACGTCGCCCCGGTCGTCCGCGCTCAGGGCGGCGATCCGGACCGTGACGCCGGGAGCCCGCGCGTGAGCGCGCGACCGGTCGTCGGGTGGTACGTGCACCATCACGGCGCCGGACACGTGACCCGCCTCCTCGCCGTCCGTCCGCACCTCGACGCGGACGTCGTCGTCTTCAGCTCGCTCGCCGCGCCGCACGACCTCCCCGACGCGACGACGTGGGTGCTGCTGCCCCGGGACGACCACGACGTCGTCGGCGTCGACGGGGTGGCGCGCGCGCCCGGCGACCCTGCCTCGGGCACCGACCCGACCGTCCGCGGGCTGCTGCACTGGGCCCCCCTGCGCCACGACGGACACGCCGGGCGCCTCGCGGCGATCGCGGCCTGGGTCGCCCACGCCCGCCCGCGCGCCTTCGTCGTCGACGTCTCGGTCGAGGTGACGCTGCTGGTCCGCCTGCTCGGCGTGCCCCCGGTCGTCGTCGCCCAGCCGGGCGACCGCTCCGACGCGCCGCACAGCCTCGGGTGGGACGCCGCGGAGCGGGTGCTCGCGCCGTGGGCCGAGGGCCTGCACGTCTCCCCCGCCCTCGAGCGGGTGCGCGACCGCGTGCGCTGGGTCGGCGGCGTCTCCCGCCACGACGGCCGCGACGACGGGCCGGAGCGGCCCGAGCCGGGCAGCGTCCTCGTCCTCGCCGGCGGCGGCGCCGACGGCCGCGCGGGCCTCGCCCGGCGTGTCGCCGAGGCCGCGGCGGCCACCCCCTCGGCCCGGTGGTCTGTGCTCGGGGACTCCGCCGACAGCTGGGTCCACGACCCGTGGCCGTTCCTCCGTGCCGCCGAGGTCGTCGTCTCGGCCGCCGGCCAGAACAGCGTGGCCGACCTCGCGGCCTCCGCTTCCCGTGCCGTGGTCCTGCCCCAGCAGCGGCCCTTCGACGAACAGCGCGCGACCGCCCTCCTCCTCGCCGCTCATGGGCTCGCCGTCGTGCCCGGTGCCGGGTCGCCCGACGGCAGCGCAGGAGGCGCGCCCTGCGCCCCCGAGGACGCCGCGTCCGGCGACGCCTGGCCCGTGCCCTCCGCGTGGCCTGAGCTCCTCGACCGGGCCCGCGCGCTCCGCCCCGGCTGGGACCTCTGGCAGGTGCGGGGCGCGGCGGCACGGGCCGCCGCCGTCGTCGCCGAGGTGGCCCGGTGACCGTGACCGGCCCGACGATCGCCGTGACCCTCTGCTCGGCCGCCCGTCTCGACCACCTCCTGCCGCAGCGGGAGGCCCTCGCGCGCCTCCGGCCGTCCGTCCCCCACGTCGTCGTCTGGCTCGACGACGAGCCCGCCCCCGGCATCCCCGAGCTCGCGGACGCCCACGTGCTGCACGTCCCGCCGGGCCCCGACGGCCTGCGGCTCGCGGCCGGCCGCAACGCCGGGGCCGAGCGGGCCCTCGCCCTCGGCGCGTCGCTGGTCGTGTTCCTCGACGCCGACTGCGTGCCCGGCCCCGAGCTCGTCGCCCGCTACGAGGACGCCGCCCGCAGCCATCCCGACGCCCTCCTCTGCGGCCCCGTGACGTACCTGCCCGAGGGCCACGGCGCCCTCGACGAGACGTCCCTCGCGGCCGCCACCCGTCCCCACGCCGCCCGGCCGTCGCCGGGCGTCGGGGAGACCGTCGTCGCCGCGCCCGACGAGTACCCGCTGTTCTGGTCGCTCTCGTTCGCCCTCACGGCGGCGACCTGGGCGCGCAGCGGCGGCTTCGAGCCCGGCTATGAGGGCTACGGCGGCGAGGACACCGACTTCGCCTACACGGCGCGCTCCCGCGGCCTGCCGCTCGTCTGGGTCGGCGGCGCGCACGCCTACCACCAGTGGCACCCCACGTCGTCGCCGCCGTGGCAGCACCTCGACGACATCCTCCGGAACGGGCGCCGCTTCGCCGCCCGCTGGGGCGAGTGGCCCATGACGGGGTGGCTCGAGGCGTTCCGCGAGGGAGGCGTCGTGCGGGTCTCCGAGGACGGCGTGTGGGAGCGCACGGCGGGCTGAGCTCACCTCCGGCGTCCCCCTCGTCGCCCCCCCTGGCGCATCTCCCCCGTCCCAGGTCACGACGCGACGTGGCGCCTGCCTGCGCGGCAGCCACCCGGACCACGGAGAGCCCCGGGACGCCCGGGGCTCTTCGTCGTCCGCGGGGCTACCCTGGGTGCGTGACCCTGTTCCCGGATCCCTCGTCGTCGCGCCGCGTGCGCGCCGCCGACCAGGCGTTCCCGAACAGGCTCGTGCTGACGAAGCGCACCTGCGGCACGAACGGCTGGATGAGCCTCTGGGGCAGCAACGCCCACGGCGAGATCGCGGGCTGCCCGCCGCCCCGCGGCTGACCCCGCTCTCCGTCGCGACGTCGACGGCAGGGCGGATCACCCGGTCCCGCTCACCCTCTGCCGAAAGTCGCTCATGCCCGAGTCCCCCGCACCCTCCGCCCCGCCGTCGCACGCCCCTGGCCAGGACGGGCGTGGTGCCCGCCTCTCCCGGTTCCTCAGCCGAGACACCACCGGCGGGCTGCTGCTGCTGCTCGCGACCGTTCTCGCCCTCGCCCTCGCGAACAGCCCGGCGGGCTCGTTCTACCAGGAGGTGCGCGACTTCTCCTTCGGTCCCGAGGCGCTCCACCTGGACCTCAGCGTCGGCGCGTGGGCGGCCGACGGGCTCCTCGCGATCTTCTTCTTCGTCGTCGGACTCGAGCTCAAGCAGGAGTTCGTCGCCGGTTCGCTCCGTGATCCCCGCGCCGCCGTCCTCCCCATCGCCGCCGCCGTCGGCGGCGTCGCCGTCCCGGCGGGGATCTTCACCCTCGTCAACCTCGACGCCGGGCCCGACGCCCTCCAGGGCTGGGCGATCCCGGCCGCGACCGACATCGCCTTCGCCGTCGCGGTCATCGCCGTCGTCGGCAAGCGCCTGCCCCCCGCGCTGCGGACCTTCCTGCTCACCCTCGCGGTCGTCGACGACCTGATCGCCATCACGATCATCGCGGTCTTCTACACCGCCGGCATCGCGTTCCTGCCGCTCGTGCTGGCCCTGGTGCCCCTCGCGGTCTTCGCGGTGCTCGTGCGCCGGGGCGTCCGCGCCTGGTGGCTGCTCATCCCCCTCGGCGTCGCTGCCTGGGCCCTCGTCCACGCCTCAGGGGTGCACGCCACCATCGCGGGCGTCGCCCTGGGACTGCTCGTGCCGGCCGTCGCCACAGCACGGGCCGGGGTCACGCACCTGGACGCCCGGGGCCACGAGGAGCGCCACCCCCTGACGCACCACTTCGCCGAGAAGTGGAGCCCGGTGTCCGCCGGCGTCGCCGTGCCGGTCTTCGCGTTCTTCTCCGCCGGGGTCGCCGTGGGCGGCGTCGACGGGCTCGTCGCGTCCCTGGGCGACAGCGTGGCGATCGGCATCATCGTCGCGCTCGTCGTCGGCAAGGCCGTCGGGATCACGGGCGCCTCCCTCCTGGTGACGCGCGTGCCCGGCATCCGTCTCGACCCGAGCCTCCGGTGGGTCGACGTGCTCGGGCTGTCCTTCGTCGCGGGCATCGGCTTCACGGTCTCGTTGCTGGTCGGCGAGCTCGCCTACGGCACCGGCAGCGAGCAGGACGACGTCGTCAAGGTGGGGGTCCTGGTCGGCTCCCTGGTCGCGGCGGTCATCGGCGGCACGATCCTCGCCGTCCAGGGTCGGCGACGCCGGCCGTGACCGACGCCCCGGAGACGCAGACATGACCGACCGGACGGCGACCACGCGCATCGCGGCGCTGTCGCAGGGCGCCCTGCGGAGGTCGCCGGCGCTCGTCGCGCTGGGGATCTTCCTCGGCGTGGTGGTGCTGTTCTCGGCGCTCCTCGCGTTGCCGGCCTCGACCGCTGACGGCTCGCGCACTCCTGTCGTCGACGCCGTGTTCACGGCCGTGTCGGCGATGACCGTCACGGGTCTCGTGACCGTGGACACCGCCTCCCACTGGTCGTTCTTCGGGCAGGTGGTGATCCTGGCCGGGATCCAGGTCGGCGGACTCGGCATCGTCACGATCGCCCTGCTCCTCTCGCGGGCGGTCACGCACAAGCTCGGCGTCCGTGGCCGCATCATGGCCCAGCAGGGCATCGGCACCAGCAAGCTCGGCGAGGTGCAGTCGCTGCTGAAGATCGTCGTCCTCACCACCGTGGTGGTGGAGGCGGCACTCGCCCTCGTGCTCGTCCCCGCCTTCGTCGTGCGGGAGGGGTCGTTCGCCTCGGGCGCCTGGCACGGCGTCTTCTACGCGGTGTCCGCCTTCAACAACGCGGGCTTCGTGACCCACGCCGGCGGGCTCGCGCAGTTCGGCACGGACCCGTTCATCATCGTCCCGTTGATGGTCGGGGTCTTCGTCGGCAGCCTCGGGTTCCCCGTGTTCATGGTCCTCATGGTCCACCGGACGCACCTGCGCCGGTGGAACCTCCACACGAAGCTGACGGTGTCGGTGACGACGGGCCTCCTCGTCGTCGGCGCCGTCGTCTGGACGCTGCTCGAGTGGGGGAACGCCGCCACGATCGGCGGCATGACCCCCGGCGACAAACTGGTGCACGGGCTGTTCGCGTCGACCATGATGCGCAGCGGCGGCTTCGCGCTCGTCGACACGGGCGCCTCCCACCCCATCACCCTGCTCGCGACGGACGCGCTCATGTTCGTCGGGGGCGGGTCCGCCTCGACGGCCGGGGGCATCAAGGTGACGACGATCGCCCTGTTGTTCCTGGCCATCGCGGCCGAGGGCAAGGGCGACAAGAACGTCCGGGTCTTCCGTCGAACCGTGCCCGAGGCAGCCCTCCGCGTCGCGATCAGCGTCATCTTCCTCGGAGCGACCCTGGTGCTCGCGGCGACGGCGCTGATCATGACGGTGAGCGACGAGCCGCTCGACCGCATCCTGTTCGAGGTGATCTCGGCCTTCGCGACCTGCGGGCTCAGCGTGGGTCTCAGCCAGGAACTCGAGCCGTTCGGCAAGTACGTGCTCGCCGCCCTGATGTTCGCCGGCCGCGTGGGGCCCATCGGCCTCGCCTCGGCGCTGGCCGTGCGTCGACGGACGCTGCTCTACGACTACCCGGAGGACCGGCCGGTCATCGGCTGAGGCCCCTCCGGAACGAGGACGGGCGCCGCCTCCGAGGAGGCGGCGCCCGTCAGGCGCTGGTGCGGCGTCGTCAGCGCGCGTCCGAGTCGTCCTGCTCGGCGGCGGCACGCGCCTCGGCGTCGAGTCGGCCGTCGACGGCAGGGTCGGGCGACACCGCGTCGACCCGCAGCGGCGGCTCGGCCACGAGCGAGGAGGCGGAGGTCGGCTGACCGCCGGAGGAGCCGTCCCGCACTCCCCGGACCCGTCGCTTCACGGCCTCCCACGGCCGGCCCAGTCCGCGCGCCCCTGCCTCGGCGGGGGTCTCGACCTCCAGGCCGTAGTAGGCGCCGACGTGCTCGAGGAGGACGTCGCGCTCGGCCTTGTCGTAGGCCCGGCGCTCCCGGGTGAAGGCGATGATCGTCGACCAGCAGGTCAGCAGCAGCACGATGCTGAACGGCAGGGCGGTCGTGATGGCCGCCGTCTTGAGGGCGTCCAGGCCGCCGGTGAGCAGCAGGGCGACCGCGAGCAGGGCCGCGACCAGGGCGAAGAACACCCGGAGCCAGTTCTTGGGCTCGATGTCGCCACCGGACGCGATCATGGCCATGACGAGCGAGCCGGAGTCGGAGGACGTGACGAAGAACACGCCGATGAGCAGGATCGCCCCGAAGGTGAGGACCGCACCGGCCGGCAGGTCGCCGAGCAGAGCGAAGAGCGACCCTTCGACGTCGACCGACCCGTCTGCGCCGATGAGCCCGCCGGAGCCGTCGGTCTGGCGGTGGATCGCGGCGCCGCCGAGGACGGCGAACCAGAGGAACGTGAGGGCCGTCGGCACGAGCAGCACGCCGAAGACGAACTGTCGCACCGTGCGCCCCTTCGAGATGCGGGCGATGAAGATGCCCACGAACGGCGCCCACGACATCCACCAGCCCCAGTAGAAGGTCGTCCACGCGCCCTGCCACTCCTCGCCCGCCGCGCCCTGCTGGGCGGTGACGTTGAACGAGAGGCCGACGACGTTCTGCAGGTACGCACCGATCGACTGCACGAAGTCGCGCAGCAGGAACTGCGTCGGCCCGACGATCAGGATGAACAGCAGGAGCGCGGCCGCGAGCATCAGGTTGAAGTTCGACAGGAGCTTCATCCCCTTGGTGACCCCGGTCACCAGGGAGACGATCGTGAGGGCGGTGATGACGGCGATGATCGCGAGCTGGCTGACGATGCTGCTCTCGGCGATGCCGGCGGCCTCGAGACCGGCACCGATCTGGATCACGCCGAGCCCGAGGGACGTCGCCACCCCGAAGAGAGTCCCGACGAGGGCGACGACGTCGATGAGGTTGCCCCAGCCGCCCCGGACGCGGCGTCCGAGGAGGGGCTCGAGGGCCCAGCGGATCGAGACGGGACGGCCGCGGCGGTGGATCGCGTAGGCGAGGGCGAGGCCGAGCACGACGTAGATCGCCCACGCGTGCAGGCCCCAGTGGAGGAAGGTCTGGGTGAGGGCCTGCTGCGCGAGCTGGTCCTCGGTGCCGGTGACGCCGGGTCGGGGCGACGCGAAGTGGCTGAGGGGCTCGGAGACGCCGTAGAACACGAGGCCGATGCCCATGCCCGCCGCGAAGAGGAGGGCGAACCACGACCCGGTCGAGAACTCGGGCTCGTCCTTGTCCTTGCCGAGCTTGATCGAGCCGAACCGGCTGAAGCCCACGAAGACGCTGAACCCGACGAAGAACGCGGCGATCAGCACGTAGTACCAACTGAAGTTCCGGACGATGCCGCTCTGCAGGCCCTGGAACAGGGCCTCGGCCGAAGAGGGCGCGACGAGCGTGAAGGCGACGAATCCGAGCACGACGACGGCGGCTGGCCAGAACACCCACCTCCGCAGCTGCGGGGTCGTCGTCACGGGCTCGGTGAGGGCGGCGGGATGGTCGGCCGGGGGTCCGGACGAGGGCGGAGTCGTTGTAGCCATGCACCCATGGTGCCGGATGGGAGGGAGGAAGGCACGTTCACCTGGCGGCGTCGGACGACCCGGCCCTCAGGCGTGCCGTCATCCGGCCGTCGACGATCGTGACGAGGGCATCGAGCATGTCGCGGTGGACGAGGTCGTGGGTGACGAGCATGGTCGCCGTGCCCTGTTCGTGCGTGAGACGAGCGATGAGGGCCATGATCTCCGCGCCTCGCTCCTGGTCGAGGGCACTGGTCGGTTCGTCGACGAGCAGGACGGACGGCCTGTTCACCAGCGCTCGCGCGATGGAGATCCGCTGACGCTGCCCGCCCGAGAGCTGTGCCGGGCGCTTCTCGCCGTGTTCGGCGAGACCGACCGCCCGCAGCAACTCCTCAGCGCGACCGCGGATGCCCTGACGGTGTCGGTGTCCATCGCCCCCGAGCTCGGCCATGACGAGCAGCTGCTCACGCGCAGTCAGGGAGGGAACGAGGTTGGACTGCTGGAACACGATGCCGATCTCGTCGCGGCGGAGTGCCGTGGCCTCCTTCGGGGTGAGGGCAGCCGCGTCGACGTCGTCGATCCACACGTGCCCGGAGTCAGGCCGGATCAAGGTCGCGGCGACGGCGAGCAGGGACGATTTCCCCGATCCGGAGGGCCCCGTGATGCCGGTGACGATCCCCGCCGGGACGTCCAGCGACACACGGTCGACTGCGGTGATGCGGGAGTCCCCGTCGGGGAAGGTGAGGGTGACGTCGTCGAGGGTGATCATCGGTTGCTCCCGAGCGCGGTGAGGGGGTCGGCTCTGGTGACGGTGCGGAGTGCGACGGCTGCCCCGGCGAGGCCGAGGACGGCCATCACGGCAGCGGGGAGGACCGTGGTGAGGGGGCTGAGGAGGAACGGCAGGACATCGTCGGCGAGGGCACCGAGAACGGAGACGATGACGATGCCGACGCCGATCCCGGCGACCAGGACGACGAGTGCCTGACCCAGCGCGTCGCGCACCAGGGATCCTTCGGAGGCACCGAGTGCCTTCAGGACCGCGATGTCTCCCGCTCGCTGCAGGGTCCACACGGTGAAGAAGGCGCCGACCACGAGGGCAGAGACGCCGAAGAGCATGACGATCATGAGCCCGAGCGACCCGACCTCCGAGGTGAACGTCTCCAGGGCGGTGAGGCTCGTCAGGCGTGGGGCTGCCCAGGTGCCGGTGCGGTCCGCGGCGGCGTCCCAGTCCGGCGCCCCGGACACGGCGAGCACGGTCGCTTCTCCGTCGCCGCCGAGTCGGCGGTCCACCTCTGCCCACGCGGTCGGCGAGAGCGCGACGACGGGAGTGTGGCTGTACCAGGCGTCACCACCGATGCGGGCCACCCGGTACCTGGACCCGACGATCGTGATGCTGTCTCCGACGGACACGCCCAGGTCGGTCGCGGCCCCCGACGACAACCCCACCGAGTCGTCGGCGTCCGGAGCGAGGTCGGCCACCGCCGATCCCGGTGCCTCGTGGGCGATCCCGAAGAGGGCGACGCCGACCGCGGACCGGTCGCCCGCCTGCGCTGCCCGCCCCTGCACGATCCCGATCGGTGTGACCACCTCAACTCCGGCGGTGTCCTGCCACGCGGACACGGCGGAGGGGGCGATCGCGGATCCGGAGAACGACGGCTCACCGTTCGCGGGCTCCTGGAGGACGAGCCGGTCTCCGGGCAGTCCGAGGACAGCTGAGACGTTCTGGCCCGCGAGCCCGCCGGTCAGACCAGCGAGGAACCCGACGAGGAGGGTGATCAGCGCCACCACTGAACCGATGAGCACGAAGCGGCCCCGAGCGAATCGGAGGTCGCGCCAAGCGACGAACACGATGGTTCCTTCCCGCGCCAGGGACGTTCCCTGCCGCCGGGGACAGCCTCGCCGCCCCGGTGACGGGGGCCATCGGCGGGAGGTCGACTCCTCGGATCCGACTTCTGGTTGATCCCGTGCGGTCATCAGCGGTCGTACGCTGCAAGGGACATGGCACACAGCACCCTGACCCCGGTGTTCATCGGGCTCCGCACCGGGTTGCACGTGCTCGTCGCGACGCTCATGGCCCTCGTCGTCGTCCGGGTGCTCGTGGTGCACGACGACACGATGTGGACGGCGCTGGCCCTCGCCGCGGGGTTCGCCGTGCTCTACGTGCTCGGGGCACGGGCCGCCGCCGTCCGGGGCCCCCGTCGAGCACGTGCGGGCGTGGCGTGGGTCGCGGCGCTGACCGCCCTCTGGGGGGCCATGCTCGTCACCCTGCCCGAAGCGGCGTACTTGGTGTTCCCGCTCTTCTTCCTCTACATCCACGTCCTGCCCCGGGCCACGGGGCCCGCAGCCGTGATCGTCGCGACCGTCATCGCGGTGGTCGCCTTGGGGCTGCACGGCGGCTTCACCCTGGGCGGGGTGATCGGCCCCCTCGTCGGCGGAGGCGTCGCGTTGCTCATCGGTCTCGGCCATCGGGCTCTCGCTCGCGAAGCGGCCGAGCGTGAGGCCCTCGTCGGGGAACTCGTCGCGACGCGCGACCAGCTCGCCGCGACCGAGCGTCAGCAGGGAGTCCTCACGGAACGCGCCCGCCTCGCTCGAGAGATCCACGACACCGTCGCTCAGGGACTCTCCAGCATCCAGATGCTCCTTCACGCGGCGGAAGCCCTGGATGACGAGCGGCCGGGCCTGGAACACATCCGCCTGGCACGATCGACCGCGGCCGACGGTCTCGCTGACACCCGCCGCTTCATCCGGGAACTGGCCCCGCCCTCGCTCGAGGCCGGTCTCGCCGCGGCCCTTCGCCGCCTCAGCCGACAGTGGCAGCGGGACGGACTCGCCATCACCGTCACCGTCTCACCGACGGACTCGGACCTCCCCATGGACGTGCAGACCGCCTTGCTGCGGCTGGCGCAGGGTGCCGTCGCGAACGTCGCTCAGCACGCCGGGGCCAGCACCGTCGACATAGTCCTCGTGGTCACGGACGGGAGCGTCACCCTGACGGTGCAGGACGACGGCACCGGGTTCGACCCGGTTCTCGTGCGCGCCTCCGTCGGCGCCTCCGACGCGTTCGGCCTCCGTGCCATGGTCGAGCGGGTCGACCAGCTCGGCGGCCAGATCGACATCGACAGCGCACCAGGACGAGGCACCACGATCACCGTGGTCGTGGAGGTCGATCCGTCATGATCCGCATCCTCATCGCCGACGACCATCCCGTCGTCCGTGCCGGCCTCCGCGCTGTCCTCGACACCGCCGCCGGCATCGACGTCGTCGGGGAGGCGTCGACCCCCGACGACGCAGTGGCTCTCGCCGCGGCCGTGGGCCCCGACCTCGTGCTCATGGACCTGCAGTTCGGCCGAGACCGCACGGGAGCCGACGCCACGGCGCAGATCCGGTCCGTCGACGCCGCGCCCTACGTCCTCGTCCTCACGAACTACGACAGCGACGGCGACATCCTCGGTGCCATCGAGGCCGGGGCCAGCGGTTATCTCCTGAAGGACGCTCCCCCCGCCGAACTCGTCGCCGCAGTGCGCGCCGCCGCCGCCGGGGAGAGCGCTCTCGCACCCGCCGTCGCAGCTCGTCTCATGGAGCGCCTGCGGGCCCCGCGAGTCAGCCTGTCCGCTCGTGAGATCGAGGTCCTGCGACTCGTCGCCGACGGCGCGTCGAACGGCGACGTCGCGACACGGCTGCACATCAGCGACGCCACCGTGAAGTCGCACCTCGTGCACGTGTTCTCGAAGCTGGGGGTGGCCTCACGCACTGCTGCGGTGCGCGAGGCGAGGTCCCTCGGCATCCTGCGGTGAGGTCTGAGCACGTCGTCTCCGGCCCGGGCGGCTACCTCCGAGGTCTCGGCAGGCCCCCGTGGCCTGGGCGGCGGAGCGGCAGGCTAGTGCCCGGCCCCGAGGGTGCCGGCGAGGCGCCCGTGCATGGCCTCGCTGGAGGCGTTCATGCCCTCGATGCGGACGTGCTTCCCGTGTCGCTCGTACTTCGTCGTGATCGCGTCGAGGGAAGCGACGGTGGAGGCGTCCCACACGTGTGAGCCCGAGAGGTCGATGACGACGTCCTGCGGGTCGCCGGCGTAGTCGAACTGGGTGGTGAGCTCGTTGCTCGACGCGAAGAAGAGCGCACCGCTCACGGTGTACCGCGCCTCCTCGACGCCGTCGCCCGTCGTCACGACGGTCCGGTCGACGGTGGCGAGGTGAGCCACTCGGCGGGCGAAGACGATCATCGCGATGACGACGCCGATGACGACCCCGATGGCGAGGTTGTGGGTGGCGACGACGATGGCGACGGTGACGACCATGACGACGGTCTCCCCGATCGGCATCCGCGTGAGGGTGGCGGGGTGGATGCTGTGCCAGTCGAAGGTGCCGACCGCGACGATGATCATCACCGCGACGAGGGCGGCCATGGGGATGATCGCCACGATGTCGCCGAAGCCGACGACGAGGATCAGGACGAAGACACCGGCGAGGAAGGTCGAGATGCGGGTGCGGGCGCCGGAGGCCTTCACGTTGATCAGGGTCTGGCCGATCATCGCGCAGCCGCCCATGCCGCCGAAGAACCCGGAGAGCATGTTCGCAGCGCCCTGACCCCAGGCCTCGCGGGTCTTCTGGCTGGGGGTGTCGGTGATGTCGTCGACGAGCTTGGCGGTCATCAGGGACTCGAGGATGCCGACGACGGCCATGGCGGCGGCGTAGGGGGCGATGATGCGGAACGTCTCGAACGTGAGGGGCACGTCGGGGAAGAACAGGGTCGGCAGGCTGCGGGGCAGTTCGCCCTCGTCGCCGACGCGGGGAACGGAGATCCCCGTCACGATGACGGCGGCTGTCAGCAGCACGATCGCGACCAGCGGTGCCGGGACGACCTTCGTGAGGCGGGGCAGGAGCACGATCACGATGAGCCCGACGGCGACGAGGGGGTAGACCGCCCAGGGCACACCGATCAGCTGTGGGAGCTGGGAGGTGGCGATGAGGATCGCCAACGCGTTGACGAAGCCGACCATCACGCTCCGCGGGATGAAGCGCATGAGCTTCGCGACGCCGAGCACGGCGAACAGGATCTGGAAGACACCGGCGAGGATGACCGTGGCGATGAAGTGATCAAGACCGTAGTCCCGGGCGACCGGGGCGATGACGAGCGCGATCGCGCCGGTCGCCGCGGTGATCATCGCGGGCCGGCCCCCGAGGAACGCGATGGAGACAGCCATGACGAACGAGGAGAAGAGCCCGACGCGGGGGTCGACGCCGGCGATGATCGAGAACGAGATCGCCTCGGGGATGAGCGCGAGGGCGACGACGAGGCCGGCGAGGACTTCTCGGCTGAGGAGGCGCGGGTCGCGGAGTGCCTGGAGCACAGTGGGGCTGCTCGAGGGCCTCGGACGTTTCGTGGTGGGGACAGGGGACGTGATCGCCATTCATGGCTCCGTTCTGCTGCGGGCTACGCGCCCGCTCTGGTGAGGACTGGGGCGCGTCATCGCGCAAGGCGCAGCTCTGAGGCTGGGCCGGAAGCTTCGGAGGGTTCCTCCTGATCCCTACCCTAACGTGAGGGTAGGGATGGTGTCACATCACGGAGCGAGATCACCGACGAGGGCGACGACGTGCCCTCGCCGAGCCGCACGAGCGCTCTGCGGGTCGGACGCACCGGTCGGAGCGGAGGAACCGGCGGGGCCACCTGGGCCGAAGAAAGGAAAAGCCCCGGGCGACCGGGGCTGTTCTCGGAGAGGACTTCTGTTCTGTGGGCGATACCGGACTCGAACCGATGACCTCTTCCGTGTGAAGGAAGCGCGCTACCAACTGCGCCAATCGCCCCTGATCGGGACTCGTCGATACTAGTGGATCTTCTGGCCCGGACGCCATTCGAGGAGGCCGGCGGTGCCTCCGGCGAGATGTCAAGGAGACGGCCAAGACACGAACATCTCTCGATTTGTTTTCTGTCCGGGGTCTGGGTAGTGTTCTTCTTGTTCGCAGCAATGCGAAACGAAATGCGGATGTGGCGCAGTGGTAGCGCATCACCTTGCCAAGGTGAGGGTCGCGAGTTCGAATCTCGTCATCCGCTCGAGTGTAAAGCTCACCAGAGGGGAGTCCACCGATGGTGGCTCCCTCTGGGAGTATCTCATGTGGTGGAGTGGCCGAGAGGCGAGGCACCGGCCTGCAAAGCCGTTCACGCGGGTTCAAATCCCGTCTCCACCTCCATGGTCCCCGACCATGTGTCGTTTCATCCTCGTGATGAGTACGATGACAACTGAACATGTACATGAGCGATTGGCGCAGCGGTAGCGCGCTTCCCTGACACGGAAGAGGTCGCTGGTTCGATCCCAGTATCGCTCACACACGAAAGCCCCCGAGAGATCGGGGGCTTTCTTTGTTCCCGAGATCGGCTGTCGTCGAGGGCGGCGCTGCAGCGGACCGGGACGCTCCTCGCGACCCGCCCCCCACCTCCTCGTCCCGGCCTCGTGTCAGCGCGCCGGCACCCGGAGCCGGAGCCGGCACGAGTCCCCCGTCGACCGGAGCCGGTCCGGGTCCGCACGGCCGGGCACGCGCAACGGCCCCGGTCGCGAGGACCGGGGCCGCCCAGGAGGTGCGGGAGACGAGCTCTACGCGCGCGAGTTCTCGAGCACGTAGCCCTCCTCGCCGTGCAGGGCGAGGTCGATGCCGGCCACCTCGTCCTCGTTCTTGACGCGGAAGCCGATCGTCTTCTCGATGACGAAGCCGATGACGAAGGCGAGGACGAACGAGTAGAGCATGACGGCCACGGCCGACAGCGCCTGGATGCCGAGCTGCGTGAAGGTGCCGGAGAAGATCAGGCCGGTGTCGTTCGCGAAGACGCCCAGGTACAGGGTCCCGAGGAGCCCGCCGACGAGGTGGATGCCCACGACGTCGAGCGAGTCGTCGAAGCCGAGCTTGAACTTGAGGTCGATCGCCAGGGCGCAGACGGCGCCGGCGACGACGCCGAGCACGACGGCCCAGCCGGGGGTCAGGGCCGCGCAGGCCGGGGTGATCGCGACGAGGCCGGCGACGGCGCCCGACGCGGCTCCGACCGAGGTGGCCTTGCCGTCCTTGAGCTTCTCGACGACGAGCCAGCCGAGCACGGCGGCCGCGGGGGCGGCGATCGTGTTGAGGAACGCGAGGGCGGCCACGCCGTCCGCGGCGAGCTCCGAGCCGGCGTTGAAGCCGAACCAGCCGAACCAGAGCAGGCCGGCGCCGAGCAGCACGAAGGGCGGGTTGTGCGGCTTGTCGGCGCCCTTGGCGAACCCGACGCGCTTGCCGAGGACCAGGGCGAGCGCCAGGGCGGCTGCTCCGGCGTTGATGTGGACGGCAGTGCCGCCGGCGAAGTCGATGACGCCCATGGCGGCGATCCAGCCGCCGACGACGTTGCCGTCGTCGTCGGTCGTGAAGTTGAAGACCCAGCTCGCGACGGGGAAGTACACGACCGTGGCCCACACGCCGGCGAAGATCATCCACGCGCCGAACTTGGCTCGGTCGGCGATGGCGCCCGAGATGAGCGCGACGGTGATGATCGCGAAGGTCGCCTGGAAGGCGGCGAAGGCGATGGTCGGGTAGTCGCCGGCGGGGGCGAGGCTGTCCTGGAACGCCGAGTCGAGGCCGAGGGACGCGGTGTCGAGGCCGAACCAGCCCTGGATGCCGACGAAGTCCTCGGAGCCGCCGGGGATCGAGGTCGGGTTGCCGAACGCGATCGCGTAGCCGTACAGCACCCAGAGGACGCCGATGAGGCCCATGGCGCCGAAGCTCAGCATCATCATGCTGATGACGCTCTTGGCCTTGACGAGGCCTCCGTAGAAGAACGCCAGGCCTGGCGTCATGAGCAGCACGAGTGCCGCGCAGATCAGCATGAAGGCGGTGTTGCCTTGATCCATGGGTGGTACCTCTCGAGTTCGGGAGCCAGGGGCGCACCGGTCCCGACCCGTCCGCGAGGGTGAGCGGGCTGTGAGCACGGGACTCGGGCGGTGCGGTCCCCAGTGTCGCGGCGGCTCGTTTCCGACCGAGTGCCCCCGTGTTTCGGCGATGTAACAGGATCGGGCCCTGTGTGAACAACGCGTTTCCCGAGGCTCCGCGGCGACCGGGACGTCGCCCTGGAACCGCCCTGCGACGACCTCCGGAGCGCCCCGACGCGCTCTACGCGGAGGTCAGCGCCACGAGCCGAGACGTCGCGCGGAGGTACTTCTTGCGGTAGCCGCCGGCGAGCATGTCCTCGCCGAAGACCTCGTCGAGGGGCGTGCCCGTGGCGATGACGCGGACCTGGGCGTCGTAGAGCCGGTCGACGAAGGCGACGAAGCGGAGGGCGTCCGTCTGGCTCGTCAGCGGCGCGACGTCCCGCAGGGCCACGGCGTCGAGACCGCCGATGAGCTTGACGTAGCGGCTCGGGTGCACCGTCGAGAGGTGCTGCACGGCGGCCCCGAAGTCGTCGACCGACGCGGTGCCGCGGACGGCTGCGACCGCCGCGTCGAGGTCGTCGACGACCGTCGCCCTGGCCTCGACCTCGCGGCGGCGGTAGTCGTTCCCGTCGATGCGCAGCGTGCGGAACCGGTCGGCGAGGCCCTGGATCTCGCGGAGGAAGTCGGCCGCCGCGAAGCGCCCCTCGCCCAGCGCGCCGGGCGGCGTGTTCGACGTCGCCGCGATCCGGGTGCCGGCCTCGGCCAGGTCGCCGAGCAGGCGCGTCATCATCATGGTGTCGCCCGGATCGTCGAGCTCGAACTCGTCGATGCAGACGAGCGCGGCCCCCTCGAGCTGCTTCGCCGCCCCCGCGTAGCCGACGGCGCCCACGAGGGCCGTGTACTCGATGAACGTGCCGAAGTAGCGCCGGCCTGCCGCGCGGTTGTACGCGGCGGCCAGCAGGTGCGTCTTGCCGACGCCGAAGCCGCCGTCGAGATAGAGGCCGGGAGGCGCCTCCTGCGTGTCGGGGCGGCGTCGGAACAGGCCGCGGCGCGCGGGACGCTCGGCGGCGGCCCAGAACGAGGCGACGGCCTCGACGGCCTCGGCCTGCGACGGGAACGCCTCGTCGGGCCGGTAGTTCTCGAGCGACGCCTCGGCGAACTGCCGAGGCGGGACGAGCTCGGCGACGATCTCGGCGCCCGAGATGGTGGGGGCGCGGTCGACGAGCGACACGACGGAGCGGACGGGGTCGGTGGGCATCGGGGCGTCCTCGCAGGCGTCGGGGCGGGCGTCCGCGGGAATGTCCGGGACGCGATCTGTGTCAGAGTCGGGGGACCCGGCCGGGGCACACCGAGTGTGCGTAGCCTCGACGGGGCCGCGCGGCGATCCTAGCCGCCGCCCCGACAGCTCAAGTCCGTCCCCCGCACCGTCCGCCACAGCACCGCCGTCGTCGACGGCGGCCCGCCCCCCAACGGGGCCGACCCAGGAGGTACAGCAATGGTCGTCGAGCACGACACGTCCGCACGGTTCAGCGAGTACGCCCACCCCGAGCGCCTCGTCAGCACCGACTGGCTGCAGGAGCACCTCGGCGACCCCGGGCTCGTCGTCGTCGAGTCGGACGAGGACGTCCTGCTCTGGGACACCGGCCACATCGCGGGCGCGGTCAAGATCGACTGGCACCTCGACCTCAACGACCCCGTCCAGCGCGACTACGTCGACGGCGAGGCGTTCGCCGCGCTCATGTCGCGCAGCGGCATCGCCCGCGACAGCACCGTGGTGATCTACGGCGACAAGAACAACTGGTGGGCCGCCTACGCGCTGTGGGTCTTCTCCCTCTTCGGCCACGAGGACGTCCGCCTGCTCGACGGCGGACGCGCCGCGTGGGAGGCGGAGGGTCGTGGGTACACGACCGACGCCCCCGAGCCGGCCGCCACGGACTACCCGGTGGTCGAGCGCGACGACAGCAGGATCCGTGCCTACAAGGACGACGTCCTCGCCCACCTCGGCGCCCCGCTGATCGACGTCCGCTCCCCCGAGGAGTACTCGGGCGAGCGCACCACGGCTCCCGCCTACCCCGAGGAGGGCGCCCTGCGCGCCGGCCACATCCCGTCGGCCCAGAACGTGCCGTGGGGCAAGGCGGCGGCCGAGGACGGCCGCTTCCGCAGCCTCGGCGAGCTCGACGCCATCTACCGCGACGGCGCGGGCCTCTCGGACGGCGACGACGTCGTC
>Ga0265780_10001277_pt1 | contig 36180 bp, 35 predicted proteins | sample P1T30metagenome_FD_192432 | JGI IMG/M metagenome (GOLD analysis project Ga0265780, IMG submission 192432) | Plant litter microbial communities from East Loma Ridge, Irvine, California - P1 T30 | ecosystem: Environmental > Terrestrial > Plant litter > Unclassified | place: USA: California...
TTCGGCATAGTGTCGGATTAGTTTGGGTTTATCTTGATAGGCGGTTTGTTGTTTTGTCTGAGTGAGTAGCTTCCCGGGTTGATCTTACCATAATCCTACAAGTGAGTCGTCCACGCAGTATTTGAGGTCCACGTTATGGACCATCTCAGAAGTGGGGAGGTCGAGGACATGTGGACGTAAAGTGGCCTTTCTTCGCAGGTGACTCCATTGGGCCCACCTGATTGATTGGGCTACGCTGACATCTGGATATTGATCAGACAAGTACGATGGCAGACACATGTGAGTGTAGTAACGATGGTTCTTACGTCCTGAATATAGCAATATGGAAGCAGTGAAGATTCACCCGATAATCAGTCGATGGATTTTTGAACACAGTTATTGCTCTGTAGAACATGGCAATGCGGTTTCCGCGGTCGAGTGGACAACAGCACGACTATTGCAACCGTTCATGAAGCAATGCTCAGTGTTCGCTCGAATTGTTTGGCAGCACCCAACACCTTCTCTTCTTCGAACCGCCGTCCCACGATTTGGAGGCCGACGCGATGGCCGTCCATCGCTTCACAATCGAACTTGCTCCAATTCCAGGCATCGATATCATTTCGAGGCTTGTAGTCGCTGACGGCGTGACCGTCCAAGTCCTTAGAACATCTGCCAGCAGGAAACGAGAGCGCGGTGTAATCGAGGACGTTGAAGAGCTTGGTGTAACCTACCCATCGGCACCCTCGGTGTGGCAGCGCGGTATGCGGCATGGTCGGTACGAGGAGTATGTCGACTGGTTTTCCTGACGGAGACCGCATGTTGTTCCACATTGTGTGGTACGCTTGTTGTGCCGCCACCTTCTTCTTGTTGAGTTGCCAGTATTCGTACACGGAAATCGGTGGAGCACGATCGATCAATGCTTGAACATGCGGAAGAAACGGCTCGCCGCCTTCTGTCACAGCTCGGCGTATGTCTTCTCCTCCGTCCGCAGTGTAGTACGCATCCTAGAGATATTAGACCGCTGCTATGCAATTCTGAATTCCACCATAGACTCACCATAATTCCGACGCAATGAGCATTCAGCGATGTGTCCCACTGAACTATCTCGTGGCCATCTTCTTGCAGTTTGGCCACGGTCTCGTTGAACACCCTCTCGATTGGTGGGTGCACCTTGACAACGCCGTCGTCTGGCATGATTCCAATGACCAGTTGGCGTCCCGCAAACTCTTGGTACACATCGTCTCTCCAAGGTATTGGTGGCAGCTGAGCGTCAGACTCCCAAAGTTTTGCCTCGATTACTGCTTTCGTCACATCTGAGAGAGAAGAAAGCGATCTCGCCATCGGTCCAATAGCTGAGGGAACATGTTGCTGGCCGTCGGTAGAGACTGATACGCCTTGATACGGCATCCGTCCGCTCTGATGTACGAACGATCAGCATTGCCATTCGGATGATTCACAGAATAACTCACACTAGGCTTCAAGCCCCAGAGCCCGTTCATGTGACTCGGGATGCGAATCGATCCCCCAATATCTGTTCCCCAGCCCACCATCGATCCTTGAGTCGATAGAAGAGCGCCTTCTCCTCCCGATGAACCACCTGGGGTAAAAGCAGGGTTCATGGGATGTGTCGTCAACCCCCACAGAGGATTCTCGGTTTCGCACCACTGCAACGATTCAACGGCTGATCTTGTACAGAGTAGTTTCGCAGTCTTACCATAATGCTTTGCGGCAAGTTCGTTTTTGCGATCACTACCGCTCCGAGACTTTTCAGAACATTGACAATGACCGCGTTGGAAGTGGCTGGTGAGAAGGCGCGGCCGACGTAGCCTAGAGTTGAATCCAAGCTCTTGATATCGAATTGGTCTTTGAATGACATCGGGACGCCGTGGAGTGGGCCAATCAATCGGCCGTTCTCGCGCTGGAACTCATCAAGAGCCTTTGCCTGAGCGATGGCATCGTCAAAGCAGATCTCTGTAAGACAGTTCGTCTGGAGAAATGGTCAGTTGAGTCGTTCACCAGTGTATGTTTGTCAAATTTTGGTACCTTGTCATGGGCCATGCATGCTCTGGGCGAAGTTAGTGTCGCATCAGAATTCTACACCTTGTCCGGACCTACCGTTGGATATAAGCAGTGATGATGTCTTCGGCAGACAACTTCTTACTCTCCAGAAGTTGCGTTAGGGTGCTGATATCGGCAAATCCAGTGATGTTCGTGTCGTCTCTTAAGCTTCCGGTCTTGTCTTGGTGTTTCTCGATGTGTTGACTCCGGATTGCTCGTTTGGCTTCGACAACCTCCGTCCACGGGGTCGTTGACCGGACCGGCTTAACCTGTGTCAACATGATATCGCTCAGTGATCTCCTCTATCGTCTTCCTGCGAGGACTTGAGCGGCAGCTAAGATATCAGAAAGATGTCGTCTTCGACGATAGCATGTTCGCCGCCTCGGCCTATCAAAGGTGGGGTGGCTCCACCTTCTGATTGTGAGGAGCAAATACCCGGCCTTTCAGCTCGACCAAGGTACTGCTATCGTTCGTAAATCGAGAAGTCATACAGCTCTTCAGAGAAGAACAACGATCACCATGATGGCGCGAATCTTGTGACGTGATAACGTGACCGTCATGTCCTACAGCCCAGTGGGTTTGAGCGGCCTCGTTCGTGACTGACATTGAAACACATTCTGGTCTCTCGTACTGGCATCATGATAGAAATGCGTTGATGGTCGCGACACAATGTGAGAACGGGCAGTATTTTATGTGAGATGGACAAGAGGGAAGAAAAGGAGATGGCTACGTCAGAAGCACTGGGGTCAGTGCGGTGAAGTTGTACGAGCCTTGAACGATCTAGATTTACAGTCAGGTCCTGTATACCGCACACCTTCATCAATCACTCCTACTACAACAGTATCGCAGTCGATGCGTTCTCTCAGATCGCCGAATGCCCAGCCGTCTCGAAAGGCAGTCCGAACGTCACCAAGCCCACGAAAATCCACATCGAAGCACTGACATAAATTGGCACCACCGAGAACCCCGTATACGTCCCAATCAGTGCGGCGACAAGAGAACCAAATCGGAGATTCGTCGCAGCTTGGCCAGTACCCAAGCCGCGGTGAGGGCCAGGGAATGATTCTGGAGTAATAGCGAACATTATCGCATACTGGAAGTTAGCAAGCATGCTGCTCACGCAGTTGAAAGCAAGATCCATCGTTCGCGATTGTGCAGCGGTATAGCCGAACAAGAAGGCGCCAGTGATGATGGCTGAGATCGCCATGCAGTGTCGCCTGCCGAGTTTGGTCTGTACGAGGAGAGAAGCGGATAAGGGGCCGATGACACCCACTGCGGACACAATGCAGTAGTTGCGGTAGGTCGTGTCCAAGGATCCTGAAGGGAACCTCTGCGCCAAGTAAGTCGGCAAGAAGTTGAAGAAGAGAGGGTATGCGATACCGATGGCCAACCAGATGAACCAGAGGATGGCGGTCTGTTGTCCGAGTTTTCGAGTTTGGAACAGAGCCTTGTAGTTCATGGGCTTGAAATCGCGGAGATTGTCTCTCAGGACCTCCTTCTTCGAAAGCTTCGTCGTTTGGCCTGCCTCAAGATTGGTCATGATGCCCAGCTGGGAGTCGACTTCCTGCAGCATTGCGAGTGTCAAGGGCTCCGGCATTTTGTTGCATCGGGCCACATAGTTCACCGCATCGACAGCTTCTTGGTCCCGACCTTTTGAGAGGAGGAACCGAGGCGACTCCGGCATCTTGAAGATAAGGATCCGAATCACGGCAAAAGCGAGAGCCATGGCTCCAAGCGTGATCATGGTGTACCTCCATCCCATGTTGTCCGCCTTCCTGCACACCTCTGCGTCTGTCGGACAACTGAAATTTGCCAGAAAGACCCAAGCGACCAGAGAAACGATCACCTGTCCGAGGTTCCACCATGCTGACAATGCTGTGACCAGATACTGATGAGAGCCAGGCACAAATTCTAGGAAGATCATCGAGTCCACGGGCACATTGCCGCCAGCCGCAGTTCCGATAATCGCCCACATAAAACAAAATCCGCCAAAGTTGTCGAAGCCAGCGACAGCCGTCCCGAATATTGCGCCGATGAGGATCGTCATGTTGAAAGCTAGTTTGCGACCCGTGAAGTCGCAGGAGATGCCCCAGAAAGATGCACCGAAGATCATACCGGCGTAGTATGCTATGGAGCTGACGGTCACTCTGGTGACATCGGTGAACTCGAGTGCAACGGCTGGCTGAATGGCGCCGATACTCTGAGACCAGAAGTTGTCCGTGATCCAGCCAAATCCAGTCACCACGAACAGACACCATTGGTATCGACCCATTCCGATCTCATCCATGCACTTGGACACAATCTCAGACTTCATACGATATGAGTCCGAGATCGAAGCTCCGTAGAACTCTCTGTTGATCTGTTCTTCTAGTGGCTCGATGGTGCCAATGCCATGGTCGGACTCGGCCTCGACATTGTAGTTGTTCTCTTTTTCCAGATGGGGAGGAGCCATGATGAAGGTGAGTTGTGTAAGGTCACCGGTAACGGTGTATGGGCAAGATGACAAGACAGTCAATCGATTCTCGTTTAATGGATGGTCGTTGGACGTCTATGTATTGCGTTCTGGGCCTCCGGACTTCCGCGATTGACCAATCATGAGTCGATGGTAGAGCAGAAGGTAAGAGTGGGGGATATGGCAGCGCCACAATCTCTCTATAGATATGCAGCTAACGCCAATCTATACCACTTGATAGTAGCACAATGCCTGACACGGGTAGCACGCGTGGTCCGATGAGCTTGACACTTCCGATTACCGCTCGCCCACTGATGCTGCAATCTAGCCTCGCGATGCTCGCGTGCTATGGTTCGGGTAGCAACAGTAGCACTGCTACAGAAGGTTGAATTTGTTGCCAACGAAGATCATCAGGTACGCTGGTGCAAGCAACCTTCGCACGCGCAATCAATGGCCGGCCTGAGGCTCGTTGAATGCTCCATTCACGATTTTGAACGCTGTCGCTTTAAGCGATCAGGCAATCGCTAACGCAACGCTCAGTGACACACAACTCATTTCGACTACTTCGGAAGTCGATTGTCTTTCCATCGCATTGCATGATCCGGCGTCGTACTGTTGCACTTGAAACCGCCGCTCGGGTCGCGAATTGGTGCTTCAAAGCATCGATTGAATAACTCTCACGCTAAGTGTGTAAACAGCTCTGACTTACCAACAGCGTACGGGATACGATCGAGAAATGGGACAATCGAGAAACAATGTTTTCACATAGAGCAAATTCGCCAACTCAAATTTTGATCTAAACGGATTTGCTACAAACGACCCGAAGGAAGACCATCGAGACAACTAAATTGACAGAAGATCAGACGGCGATTGCGCGCGCAGTCGTAGGAACACTTTCGGGCAACGCTGGTGTACCGACGACCTTCTGGCTGTTCTTGAACGCCATCGCTTTGCCATACGAGTCTCGGTAGCTCTGGCCCACGCACTCCATGACGGTGATGGGAGGGTACTTGGCTGGTGCGCCTTCTTCGCGACAATTCGGAAGGCAGTCGATCTTGTAATCAGGGTTGCCGCTGTAGAAGAAGGGAACCGAGTAGCGCTCTTTGCCGCTCTTGTTGATCACCCGGTGGAGGTTGGAGATGTAGCGATCGTTTGACCATCTCATAAACATGTTGCCGAGATTGACGACGTATGCTCCCTTGATCGGGGCAACGTCGAGCCACTCCTCTGTGGACTTCTCCCAAACTTGCAGTCCGTCCACTTCGTCTTGCATGAGCAACGTCACGGAGCCAAAGTCAGTGTGAGCACCGATTCCCCGAGACAACTTCTCGTCAGAGTCCTTGGGCTGCGGAGGGTAATGGAGATATCTTAAAGTCGCAACCGCACCATCGTTGAAGCATGAGAAGTAGTCCGCATCGAGATACAGCGTCTGAGCCACGACAGACAACACGTCTCGCGCCAAAGCGTGCAGATGGGTGTAATACTCCATGGACGCCCGGCGGAACAGCTCTGCATCGTCGAAACCTTCGGGCCATTGGTTTGGTCCCGAGTTGAGCTTCTTTCCGAGGAAATAAGGGTGGTTTTTGCTGATCTCTTCGCCGACATAGTAGCCTTCCTTCTGGTCTGGGTTGGCACCGACTTCGAGAATTTGGGAACCCAAGTTCTCGTAGCCTCTGTTCCAAGTCGTGTTGTCTGATGGATCGTCAACGTCCTGCGGTTTTGGGAGAATTACGCTTGGAACACACCTTTGTGGACTTTCTCTTTCTCGACTTGTGGCAAAGAGAAGAACGATTTGAGACTCTTGAGAACGTCGTTCTGAAGTTCTGTCGGCACACGATGGCCAACGATCTGGAAGAAGCCGTTGTGCAAGCAGCACTCTCGGACGTCGTCTACCAATTTGGTTTTGGCATTTTCATCGTCTCCGTAAAAGACTTGCGCGGGTGTCAGCGAAAATGAACATACCAACAAAATTCAAATGCTTACCTGAGAAGTCCAAGATGGGCGGTGCTTGGGCGATGGGTGCCATGCTGTGTGCAATGATTCGAAACGGTCAGGGATCAGGATGTATTGACTTTGACGAGCGTGTTTTGGATTTGCGGGACTCTCGCTGGCACATCGTGTCGGAGAACGAGTTGTCCAACATATGTAGCTTCGAGTCGCTTTCCAGATCCCCAGTCTTTGTTGCCCATGGCAGTTGAAGAGTGGGGGAAACTGCTGAACAATCGACACTTTCTCCGCCCGGAGAGCGGCAATGCAAGGCATGCATGGCTGAACTCTGTATCCTGTCTTTATCTATCGATAGATCATGACAGCCACTAACACATACTGTACATCCCCGCCGAACCATACTCCGCAATCCACCGTCACTATCGGCAGATCAACAGACGGTATCCACCATCGATGTCGACCACTTATCGTCCATACCCCACTCCCACCAACACCTCGGAACCCCCAAGACAAAGAGACCTCAGCCAAGTACAGCAGATGCGTCCCCGTCGATGTGGTATCATGTTAGGTGCGGCGAACATACTTGCAAATTGCGATAAGGCAAGTCACTAGAAGGGAGCTTCTGCTATATAATACATGCGAGAGTAAGTACAACGCCCCATTCCGTGCGTAAGTGTGTACCATCCAATCCAGTCCATCGATCATCGAGCCACCAGTATGGACGAGAAGACGATTCCACACCAACATCCATCGGAAGCGGCGTCCGATAGCGACGTCGGCCATGTGCTGCTGGCCATCGACAAACAGGCAGAACGGTCTTACGTGAGAAAGTTGGACTTCTACTTGCTCCCATTTCTCTCACTGTGCTATTTTTTCAGCGCAGTAGACAGGGTATGATACCACTATTCACACAGCCCACACTGCACTTTGATTCTGATGAACGGTCGTCCCACTTCACTCCGATTACTGACAAGGAAACAGAGCAACGTCGGTAATGCGAAAACAGACGGAATGGACATCGACATGAACTTTACCGGAAACCAGTATTCGCTGCTCATTCTCCTCTTCAACGTGCCGTTCGGAATAATGGACTTACCCTTGACGCTGCTCACAAAACGATTCTCCGGTAAAACGATGCTACCGGTCCTCATTGTCGGCTGGGGCTCGATGGCGACGATCCAAGCCGCAGCGACAAGTTTTGCTGGCATGCTTCCGCTAAGACTCTTGCTCGCCAGTTTCGAAGCTGGTTTCTACTGTGGAGTCATCTTTTACATGTCGCTCTTCTACACTCGCGGCGAGCTCGGCTTCAGACTTGCGATCTTCTTTGGTAGTGCACTCCTAGCAGCAGCGTTTAGCGGTCTCATCAGTTTCGGAGTCTTCCAGATCAACCACCCGGAGATCCACGGATGGCAATGGCTCTTCCTGATTGAGGGAGCTGCGACGATCATTGTCGGTGTGGTAGCTTTCTTCTGGCTACCAGCTCGTCCAGAGACAGCGTGGTTCCTCGACGACCGGGAGAAAGCTGCTGCGCGGGCTCGGACTCTCAGAGACGGATCCAGTAAGATCAACACCAAGCTGAATCTCAAGGAAGCCTTCGCCAGTTGGAAAAGCTGGCGCTTTTTGCACTGGGCTGTGATCTGCTTCACATACCCTGTCGCATTCTCGACTACCAGTAACTTCCTCCCGCAGATCGTTCAGCGGTTGGGGTACTCCACTGTCAAGACGAACCTGTGGACGGTTGCGCCTAATTGCGCTGGATTCGTCGTACTGTTATGCTTCGCGAAGTCCTCCGACTATTTCCGAGAGCGCGGCTTCCACATAGTTGGAGCACTGACTATATCTCTCGTTGGCATGGTGGTCTTGGCAAGCATCGATGCGCTGGAGCACAAGGGCGTGGCGTACTTCGCCTGTTTTCTGATGGCGTCCGGAGCATACATCCCTTCAGTCCTGGTGCATTCATGGTAAGTACCGCATCAAGATCTCCGTTGCACGTCGCTGACTTGCCTATAGGCACAATAACAATGATTTGTCGGAATCTTCCAGAGCAGCCAGAACGGGATTCTTGGTCGGGTTGGGAAACCTTGCTGGTATTATCTCTGGCGCGACCTTCCGCGTGGAGTATGCGCCTTCGTACTGGCCCACCTTGACAGCAACATGTTGCTGCAACGCAGTGTCCATTATTGGAGTTCTTGGTATGAGCTACTGGATGAGGCGGGAGAATGCAAGGAGGAACCGGGAGCAGGGTCGGGTCTTGAAAGCTGGTGAGGTCGACACGGACATGTTGCAAGACGGAGAAGCATCTCCCGACTGGCGATACTTCGTGTAGACTGAATGGGGAGGGCTTCTATCGTAATAGCAGTGTATGCGATATAACGATTGTCCAGTATTCCAAGGTGAAGTCGACGCTCAAGCAGGTGCCCATCTACAAGAGTGGGGAGTTTCCGTGTACTTCTTAGAGACGAAGCTCTGCGCCCCACGTTAACCGATCAATCTCATAACACTTTCGGATCATCTTCAAGCCAACTGATCGGACAGTACCATCATGTTGGAAAGAGTACAGCTTATCCTCTCAATGCTGATTCTTTAGCTAACCAAGCTTGCAGTTCTCGCTCAAAGGACGCACAGCCGTGATCACTGGTGGTGCCAGAGGCTGTGGCCTTGCATTTGCACAAGGACTCGCGGAAGCGGGAGCAGACATTGTCATTCTCGATCTAATAGATCCCGCACCAGAATTTCACGAGATCAGCACCACATTTTCTGTCAAAACGTGGTACTTCAAGGTCGACGTGAGCTCTGTGGCAAGCCTGGAAGAAGCATTCTCATCCTTCCTCCGAGAGACCGACGGGGCGCTAGACATTTGTGTTGCATGCGCTGGTACGAACCGCAATGTCTCCTTCACAGAAACAGACGAGGCAACATTCGACAAGCTGAACGCCGTCAATGTGAAAGGCGTCTTCTTCACAGCCCAGCTGGCGGCCAAAGCCATGGTCGCCAACAAGACAACGAAGGGCTCAATCATTCTGGTGGCTTCTATTGCGGCTTTCAGAGCAGTCCGGGGCCAGATGTCCAGCGCGTATTGTGGCACCAAGGGCGCGGTGCTGTCGATGTGTCCGCCAATAGCAGTCGAGCTCGCCCAACATGGTATCAGAGTGAACAGCATCTCCCCGGGATACGTTCGTACGGAAATGACAGGTATGTATCATCCGCTGTCCTGATGACGAATCATGTGTACTGATGGGAACACAGCGCCATTTCCTCATCTTCTAGAGAGCTGGAAGGACGAGATCATGAACGGGACTGTGGCCGAGCCAGATGATATCCGAGGAGCGTGTATATTCCTCGCTTCTGATGCAAGTAAATATATGACAGGTCACGATGTTCCTGTAGATGGAGGTGTGTTGAAATGGTGATGCCAGGGGATGAAAGAGAGAACAGCACCGAACGGAACAAGACGGAGCGGAAGAAGACTCTCCGCAATCACGAAACAAACACGATGTCGAATTTGGCACCTGTCTCCTGTCTCCTGTTCCACGCTGCGACAACACCCTTCCCTCGTCTGTGAATGATTTTCCATTAGACACTGTACACGCTCAGAGTCATGGAATCGACGGTATATGCCTTGCAAACGGCGGGCATTGTATCTGGGTAGGTGATTAGCTCAGTCAACTAGCATGTCTGCTGCACGACGCGGTCAGTACCTTTCAGGCGGCCTACTCAACGCAACGCCAGTGAAGGATCATGTCCACACAGCATGGCAAGCAACTAGGGTATCGTGGCTTGTTGGAGGTGAGGGCTGGCTGGCCATTCTTCAGATGCTATCGTTGACCAATCCAAGCTCCACCATCAACGACGCCGGCCGGCCGGTGATAGCCCCCACTCTTGAGAGCACTAAGTATGACATCCCATGAGAGGGCGGGCAGCACGACGAAACCAGCATCATCTGAGTTGATTGCAAGGCTATTACTTCAATCCCGTCAATTACTTACCAATAGTCTCTCAATTACCACGACCCTGTGAGCACATTGGAAATATGCTTTGGAACTACTTCTCCCGCCAACCTGCAGACACAACGAACAAGTCAGATGCTCCTCGAAACCTACCAGCGTCATGGTACAGAGCTGAAGGGCTTTACGAGCTTGAGCGAAGAGCCATCTTCTCCCGCGATTGGATGCTTCTCACCCACGTACTCCGTTTCGATAAACCAGGGGACTTCCAGGAGTTCAACATTGCAGGTTACTCCTTCTTCCTGATCAAAGACCGTGAGGGCAAAATCAACGGCTTCCACAATGTCTGCCGCCACCGGGCTTTCCCTGTGGTCCAAGCCAAATCTGGCAATGCGAAGATTTTGAGTTGCAGATACCACGGCTGGGCGTACGGGCTGAACGGCAAGCTCGCAAAAGCTCCTCGCTTTGATACTGTGGAAGGGTTTGATAAGTCGAAGCAAAGCCTCCTACCAGTCAATGTCCATGTTGACAAGTTTGGCTTTGTTTGGGCAAATTTGCAGGCTGGCGAGCCAGACATCAGCTGGGAGAAGAGTAATGAAGGTGTAGACGAAGAGATGGTATAATTTCCGGGATTGTCGTTGTAGCGACGGATGGCTGACTGCAAACAGATGAAGCAGTTCAACTTCCGAGAGGAGTTCAAGCTTGACCACTGCTGGGAGATGGACTGCAAGTCGAACTGGAAATCCTTGATTGACAACTACAATGAATGTTACCATTGCGCTACTAGTCATCCTTTGGTAAGTCTTGATCTCCGCTCACTGAATTCTTTTGTACAAGATGTTGCTTTTACTGACCGATCTCAACAGATTGCGGGAGTATCTGATCTAAACAAGTACCGTGTTGAGCCTTCGGGATCGCAAATGCGGCACTACATTTTTAACAAAGCATCGAGCGACGGCCAGTTCAGACGGGCGATAACATTCTGCTACCCAACGACGTCGGTCACTGTCACGTACGTGTGCCATTCGTTACGTCAGGCTACCACAATCATTACTAACACTCTTTACAGCGACAATTTCTTCTACATCCAACGCATGGTTCCAACATCACCCACAACGAGCAAGATCGAGAATGAAGTCTACCGCCACAAGAACGCCCCCAACAAGGAGTTCGAGGCCATCTGCGACTTCTACCGGCAGGTTCTTGAAGAGGACAAAGATCTCTGCGAGGGCGCGCAGAGAAACATGGATGCCAATGTATTTACCTCCGGTCAGCTGCATCCTGACAAGGAAAGGGTATGTACATTGTCACTGGCCTCTTAAAAGATTCGATGACTGACTTTGCGTACGACAGGGGCCCATCTTCTTCCAACAAAGAGTGCGCGAGGCGCTGATGGACCACTGGAAGAAGGAACAGCAAGAGGGACGGCAGATTTGGCCCGCGAAACCGAAGCCCACCACGGAACGCTCTACAGAGGAAGATGACGAAACGTTCTGCTCGCAGCTCGACACTTGTGCCAACGAGCGACCGGACCTTGCTTGGTAAACGACTGTAACGAGGGCGTGATTTTTAATGAGGACTATGAACCACTGAATTTACATACCACTGTATCTTGGCCGCCTCAGTCTGAGATATGACTGCCACGGAGGGCGTGGTATTGGCATTGATTGCATCCGATCGCCCATACATAGTTTGGTGTACCGTCGTTTCAACCTTATAGATCATTCTTTTGTTGAAACGCAATGCCGACTTCAGCATGGATCAATGTCATCTCGGTGGAGCTCTGTCGTACGTTGAAGACTCCTCAGGTCACACCGAAACGCCAGCCACATGAACGGGGAAACGGACATGGCATCCGGCCGAACGATCCAATAAAGAGGGGTTGATTGATAGGCGCCTTGGCAAGCAGCGAATCGCCTATCTGTCGACTCTCCACGGCGCCCCTCAAACGGCGACACAGACATCTCAAGGGTGGGGGATCGTGGACTGCTACCATGCACAACGGCTCACATCTATGTGTTCACAAGATGGACATCTGCGATGTGAACCGGTGTATTAGGAGACGCATGCCGGATTGAAACTGGTATCTTGGACAACACGATTGAATTCCACACCATCAAGTAGCAATTGGCTATTTGCATTGATAATCATGGCTCCAATTGCAATCGACGAAAGCTTCAACGAAACGCCATACGACGCCGCTGATGATGTCCCCGAGACTGAGAATGTGGTCGTTGCTGGTGCTGGACCAGCGGGATTGATGCTTGCGTTAGTATACGCTCTCAAATCCTTCTGATTCATTGGATACTGACGCATAGCAATCAGGTCGACACTGGCTCGTTATGGGATCAGATCCAGGGTGTTGGACGACCGAGCCGACAAGACCGCAACCGGAAGAGCAGACGGCTTACAACCGAAATCGATCGAGACGCTTCGTCAACTACGGCTAGGCGATGACTTATTGCGGAACGGCGCCAAAGTGTACGACATTTGTTTCTGGGTATGCTTCACACGCGCTCGGGCTTGGAGTTTTTTTACTGATGGTCGTCCAGAATTCTTCCCAGGACAAGTCACTCCATCGCACTGGCCGCGAGATACACTACCCGGAACATGTCAATGTCAAAGACCCGTACATCTTACTCGTCCATCAAGGCATGGTAGAAGACGTTTTCCTAGAAGACATGCTCCACCGGAACGTCCAGGTATCACGGAGCTCTCCTTTCGTGACATACACCGCCAGCGAGAACACCGACGAACTCCTTGAAGTTGCCTACACAAGTCCCAAGACCGGCCACACCGCCACATTGAGGTCCAAGTATCTTGTCGGCTGCGACGGGGCTCACTCGAGAGTACGCAAATCCATCCCTGGTCTTGCCATGGAAGGCGAGCCCAGCAAAGCACCGTGGGGCGTGCTCGACGGCTTGATTAGCACCGATTTTCCGGATCTTTGGTCAAAGGTGGTGATTCATTCCGAGACCAAGGGGACCATCCTCTGCATTCCGAGGGAACGGAATATGACTCGCTTGTATATTGAGCTAAATGCAGGCTTCGAAGAGGCCCTTGCCACAGAAGATGAAAGACGAGACTTTGTGATCCGTCGGGCCAAGGAGATCATTGCACCGTACACACTGGACTGGGAGAGCATAGGTAGGTTCCTTTGTCTTGATTCTGGGCTACATCATCGCTGACATACAACAGAATGGTTCTCCGTTTACAAGGTCGGCCAGAGAGTGGCGAGCCGATTCTCAGACCAGTCCAACCATGTTTTCATCGCAGGAGATGTAAGCCACTCATCCTAAGAGCCCAATACCATTCCGAATACTCATTCCATCCAGGCATCTCACACCCACTCGCCAAAGGCTGCTCAGGGAATGAACACCAGCATGCACGACACATTCAACCTGTCCTGGAAGCTGAACCTAGCCATCCGCGGACTGGCCAAACCCTCACTCCTACAAACATATGAAGACGAGAGACGAAAGATCGCCCAAGACCTAATCACCTTCGACTACGAACACGCCAACGCCTTCGCCGCCGGCGACGAAAAGGCACTCGCAGACAACTTCGCGCAAAACATCGCCTTCATCTCAGGCGCCGGAGTCAAATATAACGCAAACGTCCTCAACCGGCCAGAAAAGGCCCCTCAAGGCCAACTCAAAGCCGGATGTCTCCTGACACCAGCTCGAGTCACCAGATACATCGACGCCAATCCCGTCGACTTACAACTCGACATCCCGATGCTCGGCCAATTCCGCATCTTCTTCTTCGTGCCCGACGTACGAGCAGCGTCGCCATTCCTCGACGCCGTATCTTTCCACATCGGAAGTAGCGAGACCTCTGTCCTGTACCGTGCATCGGCACTCGCGGACAAGAGCTACGCAGAACTCAACACACCAACACCGGAGTCCGATGCTTATGCGCAACCGCAGAGATACACGGCCGCGTCGAGATTGTACACGCCTGCCGTTGTCGCTACCGCGCCGAAGAGCTCAGTCGAGATCGCTGACTTGCCGCTGCTGCTCCAGAAAAGTCGTTGGGCTTTCTATCTCGACGATGTACCCGATGCTACTGGAAGGTCGCAGAGCTGCACTCAGGCTTGGTTGGGTGGCTTGCAAGAGTCTCAGGTGGCTATCTTGGTGGTGAGGCCGGACGGATATGTGGGCGCGATCAGTCGCTGGAATGCGCAAGCGCAAGGATCTGGCCAGCAGGCAGGCGGTTGGCTGGATGAGTACTTCTATGGGTTCCTTCAGGCTTGATCGTAGACAGAAAATTGATTTCTACAAACGTCTACTTGAATCCGTTGATCTCTGCCATCTCCAAACCCTCTGTTAGAACAACGACACAGCCCCGACGTGCAGTAATGCAGTACTACCTCACTACTCGGTCGGCATGAGCATCGAATCCAATCTCCCTGATTACTCGGAATAACATCGATATGCACTTCTTGACAATTAGCAGGACATTTCTACATCTTCCCATCTACAGTCCACCACCACAAACCTCAAAAGTCTCAGAGTTTCGCGATCCCAAACCCATCCCTCTTCCTCACCCCAAGAAAATTCGGACCAATACTAGCAACATCCCTCGCCCCAGCCAAAGTCATCGTCCTCGCCAACTCCCTCTCCAAAATATTCGCCGCCAACTCCACCCCCCTCTGCCCATCATAGCTCATCCCCCATAGAACCGGCCTGCCCACCAGAACCAGATCCGCCCCCAACGCCAGCGCCTTGAAGACATCACTCCCGTGCCTCACGCCTCCATCGAAAAGAACAGGAATCCTGCCCTTGACAGTCTCCGCAATCGCAGGCAGGACTTCCAGAGTCGAAGGTGCGGAATCCAATTGTCGACCTCCGTGGTTGGAGACTACGATTGCATCCGCGCCGTGCTCGACAGCCAGCTCGGCGTCTTCTTCGGTCATGACGCCCTTGAGGATGATTTTCATCGGGGTCGCTTTGCGCAGCCAGCTGATGGTGTGCGCCCAGGTCATGGCCCGGCTGTGGAGGTCGCCGCCTGCTTCTTTGGCGACGCGGTTTGCTTCGGCTGAGGTAGGGGCGTTGAGGAGGAGTCTTTCGATGCTAGGGCCGGAGGAGTTGGTTTTTGTCTTTGCGGAGGTTGCGTAGTTTGCTAGGTAGAGGTGGGAGGGTAGCACGAGGGGCGTTTTGCGCTCGTTGATTCGGTTACCTAGGATGGGCGTATCAACTGTTACCACGAGAGCTGTGTATCCGGCTTCTGAGGGGTTGTCAGTAAGACTCAGGTAGTCTGCGTGGAGTTGGCTTACTAGCAGCTCGCTCAATCAACGGAATGCTTAGTTCGGGATTCTCGCTCATGTACAGCTGGAACCATCTTTCCGGCCCATCAGGAGTGGTCGGCATCAAAGCGGCAACATCCTCCAGCGAAGTCGTAGATTGGCTAGAAAGTGACATGTTGACTCCCAATTTGTGAGCTGCAAGAGCAACACTCTCTTCTCCCTTGGGATGTGCAAGCTTCTGCATTGCACTGGGTGCGAAAGCGATTGGGTAAGGATACTTTCTGCCGAACACATGTGTCGTTGTGTCTACGCTAGACACGTCGACCATCACTCTAGGACGGATGAGCAGACTTCAAGAAAGTTAGTTGCTGGTTGGTCCTTCTCGTGGAGTTGTCATGGGGACAGTACCGATCGAACGCATTGCGATTACGCTTTAGACATTTCTGGTCGTCCGAGCCGCATGAATAGTAATTGTAGACATTTGATGGGAGTTTCTGTTTGGCTATTGCCTCGAGTTCGTCGATTGTGATGGGATCGGATTCTTGTTTCGTCATTGCGGTCCAATCTTAGTATGCCTGAACGATGTCGAATAGTCGAGCGGCAATTGGGTTCTGTATGCTGCTTTCCGAGCTTACACGTCCTCGAAGCAGTGGTGCTGGCTGACTCGGTAATGTCTGTTTGGTCAGTTGTTCTCGCAAGATCGCTTTCGCCACCCCCATGGTCTGTCCGCCAGCGCCCACTCTTCCGCCCACTCTTCTGCGATAAGGTTCATTGCCGAAGATCACATCTCATCAACTTCATCAAATATTCGACTTTGAATGTAAGAGAATGGACAAGCATAGTAGTGGTTTGGAGTGTCTTGAGATTGCCATTGAAAAAAGTAATTGATATACCGTGTATGTAGCAACATAAATCCAAGTTTTACTCCAACGAGCATCAATTCATCAAAGAATCCATCTCCAAGCAGTCCAACTCGCACGAACAATTAACTTCACAATAGTAAGTATCCAAACCCAGACACCCAAAGCAATTCAAGCCCACTAACACCCCTCCCAGATGTCCGACCACCAAGAGATAAGCACCCTTCTACACGCCTACGGCTCCATCCTAGCCTCCAGATCTCTCCCCGACCTACTAAACATCTACACCCCCGACGGCGTGCTCATGGCCCCCGGCTACCCACCCTCCGTCGGCACGCAAGCCCTCCAAACCTCCTACGAAAGAATCTTCACCACCATCAAGCTCGAGATCGAGTTTAGTATCGACGAGATTGTCGTGATGGAGGGCGGCGAGTGGGCTTTTGCGCGGACGACGGCCGAGGGGAGGAAGCTTTGGTTGTTGAAGGGGACGGATGAGAGGCATTCTAACCAGGAGTTGTTTGTTTTAAGGAAGATTGGTGGGGAGTGGAAGATTGCGAGGTATTGTTTTAGTAGTATGAAGCCGGTGGTGTAGGCAGAAGAAGAAGGGATGCCGGTTGACGGTGAGCCGAATGGCGAAAGTACTGTACCGGACAATGGGAGTCTTCAGCGAAGCGAAAGAAAACGAAATTCCTCTTGGTAGATGTGGTGGTATCATATTAGATTACAGGTGCATATCTCATGACAATCGATATAGTAATACAAGAGCCGAGCCCTTTTCTTTTTCCATCGAGCGTGACCAGCACAGCTCTAGTTCTGACCCTCGTTGGCCGCAGCTTGGCTCTGAGTCTGGCTAGCAAGACCGCCCTTGTGAGTCGCGCCGAAAGCCCTCTGCTCACGCGAGTGAGCAAGGTCTCCATCCTCCTTGGTGATGGTCTCAGGAGCCTTGGCAAGCTTCTCGGTGATGTTGTCGGCAGTCTGGTCGAAGTTCGACACACGGTCGGCAGCGCTCTGGGTGGCGGAAGGGTTCTTCATGTTCTCGCTGGCCAGGCTCTGGGCTTGCGCGGCGACACCGCCCTTGGATGTGTGACCGAAAGCGCGCTGCTCGCGGGAGTGGGCGAGGTCGGCGTCCTCCTGGGTAACGGCCTGGGGGTTAGTGGCCATCTTGGTCACGATGTTCTCGGCCTCCTTCTCGAAATTGGCGGCGCGGTCTGCTGCACTCTGGGCGACGGGGTCGGAGGGACCCTTGGGTGTGGAAGAGTTGGTGGCGCCCTCGTTCTGAGAAGCGAGACGCTGAGCGTCCGATGAGATCGAGTCCTTGGGGGGTTGGTTCTGGCCGATAGCGCGGGCTTCGCGAGACTTGAGGTATGCGGCGTCCTGTACATTGTTAGACAAATTTTATGCTGGAGAACAACTAATTCATCATACCTCGCTGGTGACAGTCTCAGGCGCGCTCTGCATCTTGCTGCCAACTTCTTGAGCGGCCTGCTCAAAGTTCCTGGTCTTTCCAACTTCGCTCTGCATCTGCGCAGAGGTAGAGCCGTGGGTAGGGCCTCCCTCCTGCTTGGCAGTCTCGGAGATAATGTTGCTGGTAGGTGTATTTTGGGCCATTTTGCTTGTTGAAGTTGTGAAGTGGTTAAAACGGGTAAGAGGCTGGATCGATGCTCTGCTGGTGATTGAGATGGTGGAAAGTCGTGCAACTGGGAGGCGGATGAAGGACATGTTTAAGGATGTTTTGGAGTTTCTCTTAGATCAAACCTCGAAAGTCGGGCTCCGTTTTATTTTATCATCTTTCATCATTCTTCCGGACCCATCTCCTTGGATTGTGCTTAGACTGTGCTTCTGAGCCTCATCGTGAAGTCATAGCATGCGAAGACCTAGTGGCGATCGCGCACGATCGGACGTTCAATGACTCCTACAACGAGAAGTCTCAGTCTGTAGGGCTATGCATAGTACATTTCATACGCACTAACAGTATCAATGAAAACAACTGACAAGATTGATGGCTCGACGATTCGTGCCAAACGCAATGATGATGCGACGATGGCGGGAGGAAGAGGGAGAGGGAAAAGAAGAGACATGTTGATGAAAGTTTGAGTTCGATCGGACTGCACTGTCGATCGCTAACATCGGCGGTACGCCGACAGGCTAAAAGATACGCTTATTTACACGGCATCAGCATCTGCAAAGCACGAGCTGTTTATTACGATGGAGTTGGTGAGACGTTTGAAGTGTTGACATGAGAAGCGAGGTGTCACGTTTTCATTGCAAGTGAGCATGCTTCAAGTTCTTTGAATGTGAACGCAGTTATGTCTTTCATTGAGCCATTGCCGGTATGATCTGAAAGCAATACCATCGTCAGTGTCGAAGTCGAGAGAGTCTCCAACAGCAGACGGATGGCTTCCTTCATACCAAGGCTCTGATGTGAGAATCTTTGGCTATCGAAACATGTGGAGATTTGCGACTAGGCAGTGATCTCATGTAAAAAGCAGCAGTTTCCTCTTCCCGTTCGCCGTGACGCCTTGCTAAACCCGCAGAGTACAGTAGTAACCAAAGGAAGTGATCAGCCTTTAGTAGCGCGGTCCTCCGTAGCCACCGCCACCGCGGCCGCCGCGTCTGCCTCCTCCGTAACCACCCCCTCCACCTCCACCACGGCCGTAGCCACCACGGCCGCCGTAGCCTCCACCTCCTCCGCCGTAACCTCCGTCGTGGTAGCCTCCGTCGCGGCGATCATCGTCCATGGATCTCGGTGGCGCGCGTCCCTTCAGCTCCGTCTGCATTCTGTCGGTCTCCTTGCGCATCTGAGCGTATCCCAGGTGCATCTTGCCAAAGAAATGGTCTGCCAGGCGGCGGTCGTTGTCGAGTCGTGAAAGGTATGCGCCACAGACGTCGCAGACTTGCAGCTTCTGGTGGCCAGAGGGTCCAGAGGTGTCCGATAGCGCCTTAAGCTCACGTTCCTTCTCCTCCTTCTGACTCTTGAGCAGCCTGATGTTGTGGAACTGCTGGACGGCCATGTTCACGGCGCCCTCCTCGCCCAGGATTTCTACCTCCTTCAACGAACACTCAATGGTCTGCGTGAGCTCTGAGATGGACTTGAGAAGCGCATTGGTCTGGCGGATCTCGTCGGGGGTCTTCTCGAGGCGTCTCTGCGCCTGTTCGATCCTCCTGTCGCATTCGCTTACGAACTTGCCGATGTCACGCCAGTAGTCGAACTCGAAGCCCCAATCATGCTTCTTAGACTCGGGCGCAGACTGGTACTCTTCGCGCAGGTTGGGCTGGTGCACCTTTGCGCACGGTCCGAGGTCTTGCTTGGTGTTGGTGAAGAGGTCGTGCGGGCAGGAGCCCACGAGGTAGGAGCGGCAGACCTTGGCGTCGGTGATGGCGAGGGTCTGTTGTTTCACAGTGCCCGGCATGGTCATGAGCTGATCGCCCATGAGCTGCTCGAGCAGCTTTCTCTGCTCGGCGGCCATCGCGTCTTCGGCGGGCGCTGGGAGCGAGTCTTGTTTGGTGCGGATTGGGAGCTGCGTAGGAGCAGGCGGGGTCGGGGTGGTGTTGCGGGTGTTTGGTGGTGCGGGCGGTGTGCTCGGAGAGCGCGAGCGGGAGAGGGAGCTGCGATCAATGTTAGAAAGAGTTACAGCGATCCAGGTCCAAGAGATAGCGCGCGCGAATAGCGGATGGCGAACGGCCGGCTGGTGCTACTGTTGCCGTTTTGCTCTGCTGTTGCTCTCTCTGTGCTGTTGCTCTGTGCTGGTGGTGCTCTCTTACAAGGTTCTCTGTTCTCGTTGTCTCCGCGGTCAGTTCCAGGAAAGCCAGGCTCCAGTGGTATCCAGTGGGTGAAGTGTGGTGGCCGGGCGCAAGAGTGAAGTGTAGGATGTCGGTGTTTGCTGCTTGAGCGCATTCGAAGCGCAGGCAACTTTTGGCAGGAGCTCGCGTCGCCAAGCATTATGCAATCCGGGGAAGGCAGTCGCGACTGACCAGTTCAAGCATGTGATAGACAAGATTGGACCTCACTAACATTACCTACCTGGGAGGTCACACGTTTATTGTGCTGTGTGGCAGGGCTCCCATAGGTCAGCATGATGTTTAATAACCTCCTGCGACTGCCATCCGCTTTGGCATTGATCGCCTTCAGCCAGGCTTCTGCTGTCCCCGACCAGGAGTACTCCGAACACCTGTACCTTAGGCCTCTTCCGAACCATCATCTCCACGCCGACTTTAACTTCACGGCCACAACACCTCTGGACGCCTACGATGCACAACACTTTCGCTACTTCCCGCGGTCCTTGGCTCAGACTCTCCAATACACGCATACTGCCGAATTGCATCTGCGTTTCGATCTAGGAAGATGGGACGAGGAACAATGGGGTTCGCGGCCGCAGCGTGGGAGACGGGAGGGAGGAACTGGCGTCGAACTATGGGCCTGGATTGAAGGAGACGCAGACCAGGCGAACGAAAGGTGGTCGGATCTGGTCAACAGCTTGTCAGGCTTGTTCTGTGCGAGTCTGAACTTCGTCGACTCGACCAAGACTATCCGACCGGTGATGAGCTTCGAGCCTGAGGGTGACCATCCCCCTGGGCGCGACAACCTACAGCTCTTGCATGGCATGCTGCCTCATGAGGTCGTTTGCACGGAGAACTTGACGCCGTTCCTCAAGCTGCTACCTTGCAAGGGGAAAGCCGGTATCTCGAGCCTACTGGATGGCCATAAGCTTTTTGACGCCTCCTGGCAAGCCATGGCCATTGATGTCCGTCCTGTTTGTCCTAATTCTATAAACCTCGCGGAAGACTGCGTGCTGGAGATCCAACAGACAGTCTCAATGGCATTGTCCATTCCACGGAGTATGCGAGATCGTCACAATCCAATTCCCCGACCGCCTCCCATTGAAGAGGTTGAATGTGATGAAAGCAAGGTCTGGAACGGGCGTGATACTTGTTATCCGAGGTCTGCCAACGATGACCTCGGTTGGAGTCTTGCAAAGGTTTTCGGTCGTCCCATCCAAGGCGCCTGTCCTATTGGCAGTGCGAGCGATGCCTGGGATGTGACTTTGGATGTTCCCACTGAACGAACAGTGAACGTCACTGGTGCTGCTAGCTCAAGCGTCGAACAACAAGGCGTACGGAAATTCAGCCTTGAGCCTGGCAGTAACTTCGACATTGTTCTTCCGAGGCAGGAAACGCCGCCACCAGCATCTGCCTCCGCTCTCCCTCCGTTATTTGCATCCCGACAGATGACAGGCTATGGACAGGAGCGTGGCGGTATGCATGCAACTCTTCGGAATCCACACCCTTACCCACAGACAATCGTCTACCTGGAATCTTTACCGTGGTTCCTCAAACCCTACATGCACACGCTTGCGATTCAGGGCGGCACCATTGAGAAGATGTATTACACTCCTGCACTTGATCGCGTGAGAGGTACCCACCTGGAACTTTTGATCAGCATTCCAGCACACTCGACCGTCGAGCTCAACTACGATTTCGAGAAAGCTATCCTCAGATACACTGAGTACCCGCCCGACGCCAACAGAGGCTTCGACGTCGCACCGGCTGTAATCCGCGTGCTCTCTTCAAACGCGTCATCTACCGGAGGAGAACGAGCGGACGCATACTTGCGCACGACCAGTCTGTTGCTGCCATTGCCCACGCCAGACTTCAGCATGCCCTACAATGTCATCATCCTCACCAGCACCGTGATCGCGCTTGGCTTTGGATCCATCTTCAACATGCTTGTTAGGAAGTTCGTGTTACTCGAAGAAGTTCCAGCCTCTCCTTTGAAAACCAAGGTGGCGGCTTTGAAGGAGAAGATGGCTGTTTTACTTGGTAAGGGAGCGAGATCGGATGGTAAAGCACCGACGACAAAGCCACTCGAGGACCGGAATCCGTCTACTCAGTCGATCGGAAGTACAACCCCGGCGGACGCGAGCGAGTCAACAGACGGAGGACCGAGACTCCGCAACACGAAAACCTAGAAAGGCCGCATATGTACGATCGAAATGCCATATCACAATTTCCAGTGACTCGCCACAGTCCACCATAGTCCAAAAAACCTCGAAGGAAGCCACGACGTCGAATGTCTCCGGTGATAGATGGTGAATTCCATCCGAGTGAGAAGCCGAATGTTATCCTTCCCAACAATATGCAAGCCCAATGAATGCGCAACTTCGCTAAACCTCATCTTCAAGCCAAGCCAAGGCTCGCGTACATGCTTCCGCTTTGTACGCAAGCACACAACTTATACATGCGCAATCTCTGCCTCTTCACATGAAAACCCCGAAAATAAGCAAGGGGATCCCCATCAAGCCAACAGTCGACTAGGGCATCGGTAAGTACATGTGTACATGTCGCTTCTGATAGACAACAACATTGAGCATGCCGAGAACGTGACTAAGCCGCTCAATCTCTTCGTCTGCATGCATGGGCATGCCAATGAAGTACGTATATATTCAGCTGAAAATGAAGAGAACGCAATGCGATGCAATGCAATGCAATGCAATAGATTCGGGGATTGGGAGGTTTTCCCGTCTTACGGCGTCAGCAGTAGTGCAACGAGTTCGGGGAGTAGGAGTTGTCCGTCTTACAGCATCAAATAGCAGTAGTATGCAGTACAACAACAATCAATCAATCAATGCACGCATGAGGAACAACGCAAGCCACCACCAGCTGATATACGCTCTTCAGCTCCCAACAAAAGGATCCTCCAAGCCAAAGATATAGCACCCTACCACCCTCAACACCTTCCTTTCCAGCTGAGCCATGCGCCATACCGTTTCGAATCGGGCTGGAACTTCCAAGCGAATGTCGTCCTGCCACGTCCGTTATTGATGGATCGAGCTATCAATAATGTCTTGGAGAGTACAGAGGTACACGTGAAAGTGCTGCGTACTTTGGTATTGAAGTACACAGCATACCCCTCAGTTGGCGTACAAGCACGCGTCTCACAACATACTAGGTATGTAGGTACAGGTACCCATTTTCCGGCCCGTCCTGTCATTTCCACTACCGCCCGCCGCGTGCGTCACTCCGCATTGCATGGCTTTCTTCTTGTGCCGTGTATCGTTTGTTGTTATCGCTTAGCAACAAAACAAACGCCACTGCGCTCGAACATACATAGACTGTCGCTTCAAGAAGAGCGACAAGCTACAAAGCGCCGACCGACCTGAGGCACGATCAGAAGTAGGTACCTAGCTGTTGTGCAAACAACGAATAAACGGCCAGTCGGTGATACAATCCCTACATCACCCCCAATCAAAACCCCGCGCCCAGCTCGGCACTCACTCTCGCCTACCCACGTCGATGGAGGAGGATGGAAATGGCAGTATCCCCATTGCGTTCGAGAAGGCCGAGAGGAAGAGAAACTCATGTGGCATCCTAACATCTAGCGCGTTCGTCCGTCAGCTTCTAGCTCCTCGCACGGCCGTCGCTGGCTTCCTGGTCAATTGTTCATCGCAATGTAACTAACGGGAGGCTCATGGGGTTTTATGGGTGTATGTTGAGCTCAGAAGTAGCTCGTACGTGGCGGCTCAGCTCGTGTTTTGACTGCTGCTGCTGCTCTGACAAGTAATTTCAAAGTTTTGGTTGCAAGTATAGCTAGGTGAGCGGGTAGGGTGATTGCATACATGTACAGCAGACGGTTAGGCGAGGATAAGCGAAGCTTTCAAAACGATCCGAGTTATAGCGATTCGGCATATGTGTATACGGTGCCGGAACGAATCGTACTGTAATCCCAGGCCCGAGATGTTTCGCCTCAAAAGAACCACTCGTCATTGGTATAACATCATCGAATTAAACCAAGCCGGTCCGCCCTATATAACAAGAAATCCAGCGTCACAGTCCGCGGCATCAAAGAGACCCATGTCAGCCTCGTCTACATACATTACCGATCTAGCCAGCCAGCCACTAAAAACAAAAAATCCTTACCGCACATCCTCCTTTCCTTCGTCTCCCAATCCTAAAACCCTAGCCCCGAGCACACAGACCTTCCGTTCACACCCATGTCTTGCATCGTTTCATACTAAAATCCAATATAAACCAGCCATGTGGCCAGCCTGGCTAGCGTCGCGACCGTTTTACGTGTTAGTATATTGCTGCAGATACCCATGTCTATTCACCAGCCAGCCATCTAGAGCTAGCCCTGGAGCAATATAGTAATATGATGATTTCTGTTAATGAGCAGGTACACCGCATCCATGTTGAAACTCGCTGCTATTGCTGGCATGGCAAAGGGCGGGATGATGATGTCTTTTCGGAACGCTGGGCCCGGAGGGCATTATTGTCTTCTTCTTGCGACATCCTTGGGGAATGATGTATGTATCCCTATATCGGAAACCCTCACGGATGGCTAGAGAAGCCGTTCTTGCCGGACGGTTTCTTCTGGCGGTGTTCGAGAACGTTCGAGGGTGGTTTTTCATTTTGTCTGTGTATACCCGATGCGACGGGTTCTGGGTTTTGATGGGTCGTGTTGTTTCGGGTTCATCAGGTGGTAATGGATGGTCTCGCGAGTCGGAATCTCCGAGTACGGATCGATGACCCGAGGATGAGCTGAACGTGCGATATTGTCGAGTCCGAAGAGCTCGTACTCGTGCAGCAGCCACAGTAAGCAGAAAGAAACAAACAATCAGGCGTCCAAACCATGCATTCCCAAATCCAAAGAACCGCCAACATGCTCATGCATGTCGTTCTCGCGTCCACCGGGCATAACGTATCATACCGTATACCGCAACACGTAATCCAACACCGAAAAGAGAAATCAGCCAGACCAAGGTCCACACACGCCACCAACAGGTAGAGTAGCAAACGGAAACCTTCCAGCCCTACCTGACCCAATTGTCAGGTTTCAACCGTTCCAAGGAGGAAGTCCCAGCGTCGGGGACTGACCGAAGTCGCCGAACGCACCTGCGTCCTTGAAGTCTTCCCATCACACCGCATCGCTTGCTTGTTCACATCACAGCTCACCGGGTCGGATCACATCGCATGGGAAAAAGAAAAAAGCAAACAGAGCCAGCCACGCGTAGATCTGATACAAATCACATCGCGATTCATCATCGTCGTGGGACCCAACGACCCGGAGCGCTCGCACGCACGCGAGAAGAGCCCGATCTAGGCGGCTGCACGCAGAATCGAAAGCAGAGAATGCAGACGTGATGTCGTCATGATTGAGAGGTAGATATATGTTGATCACTCGTATTGGTGGCGAGGGGGAGTCGGTCAGTAAGGTGGTCGAATGGAGTGGTATTACGTGATCCTGGACTTGCTGTTATTGGGCTTCGTCAGCCTTGCCTGCGTGCCTGTCTGCGTGGCTGGATCGTGGCGTGTATGAGTGTACGTGTGCGTTGTCGTTGTCCTCATTTTTGTGCTTTGACTGGCTGGCTGGCTGGCTGGCTGGCTAGGACTCTTGGTAGTCATTGTTGGTGGCAAGTGATGCTCTGGTCAATCAAGGTTGATTGATTGGTAGGCTGCTGCTGGGGGATAATATACCTCGATAAGGATTATTCTGTTACGGCATGTGGTGGGAGATCAAGGAGTCGACATATGAATTGAAGTTTTGTTGTATTGTTCAGTAGCAAGGACTAAGATACTGTCGAAAAGGAAAGAGGAAGATGAAAAGCGGAGGCGACGCCGATTTAACGCCTTTTTGCCCTCCACTCCAGAGGAAAACCACTTGAATAACCCGACCGTCAAGAATGAACGCCGTTCTGTCGTAGGGAAAGAAAACGAGAGACAGCAAGAAAAGGAACGTGAAGAATAGAAGAAAACGACTGTTGGGGTTCCCCAGGATTACAATTGTCTCGTGGTTTCCGCGGTCGTTTGCGTGTCGTACCGATGCGAGTGTATGTTGCTTGCCCGGGTGTGTGTTTGTGCAGTGATGCAAAGGAGAGTGAGGAAAAGGAAAAGAGTATGATATTGACACAGGACGGATACGATGCCGCCGCGCAGAGAAAGGAAAGACATGGCTTCGAAGGATGCAGACGTCGCTTATGTGCGTCTGATCCAAAGGACGAGCCAGCCAAGAGCGCGGTAGCCAGCGATAATGCCGATCATGATGCCAACCCACTTGCCAGTGTTGCCGACGTTGTAGCCGTAGTTGTCGAGAACGGCGGTGCCGGAAACGAGGCACTGGTCTGCCAACTCAGTCTCGTACAGGCAGGTGCAGCTCTCACCAGGGTTCTTGGGAGGTGCGCAGGTGAAGTTGCGGGATCCGAACTCGTTGACCATCATGCCCTGGAAGACGTAAGACTGGTAGTCAATGTAGTGGAAGACGTAGCGCCAGAAGGGATTGAGGGTCTGCGGCGGTACGAGGAAACCTCCAGTGCACATCCAAAGACCGTTGGCAAAGGCGGTGGCGGCCAATGCAACGACGAAGATGGGCACGATCGAGCTGATCAGGACGACGAGGGACTCGGCAGCGAGCAGATCGAGGAAGAGCCACATGACCCAGGTGAAGAAAGCCTGCGAGGTGGGGCGGAAGTTGGATAGCCAGTATGCAACAACCGAGAAGAGCATAGCGATGAGGAAGAGGTAGGGAATGCCAGTGACGAAGTTGGCAACGATGAACGAGGTCGGGCCGTAGAGACCGTTGGCGCGCTCCTTCATGAAGAGGGCGCGGTCCTCGAGGAATGCAGGAATGTAGGCGACGGCCATGAAGGACATGAACGCACCACCGAAGAAGATGGCGTTGATGAAGGACTGGATGTTACCCTGGGTGGGGCTCAAACGCAGCCAGACAGTACCCATCATGATAGCCAGACCCATGTACATGGCAATACGGATGCCGTACGCAATGATGTCGCGGTAAGACTTGATGAAGGAACGGTGGATGAGCGCCGCAGGGATAGCGAAGGCACCAGCGCTCTCCTCTCTAAATTCAGGCTCGAGCGTGTTGTCCATTGAGTTGCGGGCCATTTCGTCGGTCAACTCAGTGACGGTGGCGCTGGCGAGGCGGGACTTGTGCCATGAGGAGTGGACCATGTTCAACTGCTGGTCAACTTCGCTCCTGTCACGGGCAAAATCGGTGTTGACGAAGTCGATGATGAATTCCGCTGGGTTCATGTAGAGAGGGATGGGGAAACCGCAGGAGTCGAAGTACGGCTGGACCTCAGAGACGGGACCACTGTAGGCCGTGCCACCTTGAGACAGCAAGAGCAACTTATCGAACATGGCGAATGTGGAAGTTGAAGGCTGGTGAATGGACGCAATGACGATCAGGTTGTGCTTCTTGGCAATGTCCTTGACGAAGGAGATGACCTCGAATGAGGCGGCGGAGTCGAGACCAGATGTGGGCTCGTCGAGGAAGAGAAGTTTGGGGCTTGTGATGAGCTGTGCTGCGACACTGACACGACGCTTCTGACCACCAGAGATACCCTTTCTGATCGGTGTGCCAATCAGGTTGTTAGCCTGACCTTGCAGACCGAAGGCAGTGAGGAGAGACTCGATGCGCGAGATGCGCTCCGTCTTGCTGATGTGTTTGGGGAGAGAGAGACGGGCGGCGAAGTTCAAGGTCTCGCGGACAGTGAGCGAACCGACGAGCGCATCTTCTTGCTCGACGTAGGCGGAGATGCGGCGGAAAGTCTTGGGGTTTGCAGGCGAGCCGTTGATGTAGACGGCGGCCTTGACGGATGCATTGAGAGAGGCGGTGCGGTGTGCGAGCACGTTCAAGAGAGTAGACTTGCCGGAACCACTGAAGAGAGTGTTAGTAATTGTTCGGAATGCAGTCACTGCAACGATGGATAGGTGGCGGGCGACTTACGAAGGTCCCATGAGGGCAAGCAGCTCGCCAGACTTTACGATACCGTTGACATCGCTCAGGATAGTCTTTGGCTGCTGCGACTGGCGGTCCTTGACAGTGACAGTGACACCCTTCCAGCCGAAGCTGCGGATGTTGGTGTTTGTCAGTTGAGCGTAGTCGCCGCCGATCATCTTTTCAATGTCGGACATCTTGTTGTAGCTCCTGCGATCAGGATTCGCAGCGAATTGAGACGTGGTGAAGAGCAGCGGACACGGGGTCGCGCTGGGTGGAAGTGATGGAAGTAAAGAAGTAGGCCGTGGAGGTGTGTCGAAGTTGTTTCAAGTGGGTGAGTGAGTGAGTGAGTGGCGGTTAGGTGGTGAAGATGCGGGAGTCCAGCTTCCGGGAGCGACAAACGGGCGCCGTTACTGTGGGCGGACGCGAAAGTCTTTGGTGTCTTGGATGAAGTGAGGGTAGTGTAGAGAGCGTGGTTGGGTGATGAAGAAGAGGTCGAGGAAGGATGAGAAACGTGAGGAGAGAAGAAGAGTCAGGGTAGTAGGGTGTGATGGGTGACGAGCAGGTGGGTGTGGAGCTGAGCTGGGCTGGGCGAAGAGAGTTGAACGGTAGCACAAGCGCAGGGCTGCCCGTCGTGGGGAGAATCGGGCACGAAAAAGGAGGTCAAAGCGGATTTGGAGAGGCGTGCTGAGGCGTGGATGAGAGCAGGTCGAGGCCCAGGGACAAGGCAGACAGAGTATCGTTATGTACTAGCCTATCCTGATGTATCTACTCTGTACAAACGAAGACCAGGCCAACCGTATGCAGGCTCCGCCACCCATTTACCTTTTGCCTGCAGCCTTTCAATCACCGACGCCCAAGGGTGTCTCGATTGATTCAAGGGTGCTTCCGACCATCTCCAACCAAGGCTATCTGATGCATTGCAATACCAGGGTAGATGTCACGGCTACCCATCTGCCGGATACGACGCCTGCCGCGAACAAACGACCGCCCTCGGTGCACTGCGCTGCGCTTCGCTGTGCTGCACTGCGTGAATGCGTCAATGCGCGCCATGCGGGACCCATGTCAGTATTACAGTAGTCCTAGTAGCACCATGCCAGTATCCAGTAGTAGCACCTGGCCAGCAGCAGCAGCCCATCATTATCCAGTGGGCGGTACCAGGTAGGCCGTGGTTCCGCGTAGCTCAGCGCGCGCGCGACTCAACGCGACTCAACTATAACCTCGACCCTCGGCGACCCTTCGTCGTAGGCTCGTAGCAGAAGTGAGGTTAAGCCTGCCGAGCCTGCTCGGTGGTGTAACAGACGTGACAAAGCTACTGCAGCGCGCTAAAGACACCCTGTCGCCCACTAGCAGGCCATTACATGGCTAGTGTACCGGATAGTAGGCGCCGTGTTTCGAACCCCTGAAGCTATAGCCCGCTATCGTCTGACGGCGTCGATCTGCCGTGTGGGAGGGAGATTGCCCGTCCTGGGAGCTGCTTTTCTGTCCAACCTGCAGCCGCCCTGCCAAGCCAGGTGTTGGGTGTGCCCAGTGAGAGGTCAGGTCGGCCAGTCTGCGATCCGAATCGCTGTACGGGCGTCTGGCAAATATCGCATCGAGTGGTTCGCAGGTACAGTTGGGGTGCCGGACAGATCTGAGGGCGTCTGCCAGAATACGCCTGCTGCGCCAGCGCCGCCCAACCACGTCGCCAGCGTGTGCCAGTCGCGGGCGTACCACGCACCACCACCACGCACCTCTGTCCTAATCAACGGATACCGACAGTGACCGGCAACGACAACGACGACGCCACCCCTGGTCGATGGCTCAATCAATCGACCGCTCTATCTGGCGAATGCTCGGACTTGCGAGTTGCCACGACACCCCGCCGGCGCAGGCATCCGTCTCGTGCAATGGGTGCGCTGGCCTGTGGCCTGCCACACGTCTGTCTGCCCTACCTTTTTCCCCTGCTCAAAGCCTGTGAAGATCAACCGCCGGCGACAAATCGCTGGGCCGGAGTCTAGTCTATCCTTCTAGATTCGCGAGGGGTGCCGCATGTGGTCCGAGTTTCATGTGAGAGCCAGTGGCGATGATACAGACTTCAAATCATCGAGAGCAGAGTTCAAACGAAACGGCTTTGCTCCTAGTCTTTCTGTAACTAGTCTTTTACCCCACAGCTGCCGCGAGGTTCTCCCGCAATAGGCCATTAATGAGCCTTATTTCACTTTTCTTCTACCAATCCTGCCGCGTTCCTGAGCCCAACGCAACCCTAATCCGAGGAAGCCGAGTCGCGCACTGGCTAATGCTTGCTCTCAATTACCCCTTTGGGAATGTCCACTACACTGCTCGAATCGATGGGGTGGCCAAAAGGTCCACTCGGTCCGGCCAGCAAAGTCAACCACTTTCTAACTTCTACATGAAGAACATTTCCTTTCCATTCTGTGGTTCCGTCAAACTCAGACTGCCACATGCCCGGGTAGGCTCCGTGGACCCCTCTATATGCCGAGGGCATTGAATTCAATCTCACTTTTTATACTGCCCGCGAGAAAAATGCAGCTAGCACATCGCAGTCGAATCTTCAGTATCGAATAATACAGATCGGCTATTGGAAATGACCTCAACGGCGTAGCACGTATGTAGCGTAGACCGGATCCTCTTCCTTCTCCTCATGCTCCTTTCCCTCGTGACGCCCAGACGTGCACCGCAACCGTCACATCGCACAGTCCAAGCGATCACGTCTGGCATCACCAGCGCCATGAAGACGCCCGATCCTCCTGGAGCCACCAACCGCTGTTTGCCCTCCACCACCCACCCATTGTACCTAACACCGCAGCCACGGCTGGTACGGGAGTAGCAGACCTGTCAAAGTCGCCACGTTCTAAACAATGGGTGTGTCGGCGAGCACGCTGACCGGCGGACAGCCGCAGAGCCGATGCATGTCACACCGGAAGCCGTTGAACAGCGGTGCAAGTCGGGGCTTACATGTCGTGAGCGTGCATAGCTCAAGCTGACACGTGTGACTTGGAACCTGAAAGATGTGTCTCGGGCATAGTACATAGTAGTAGCAGACGTGATCGACTAGTAGCAGTCAGAAGACTGAGGAGAGCGGATCGGCCGTTTCTTCTTTGCAAATAATCGAGGGAGGCTATACCGTAATCTCCAGAGCGCAGCAGAGGAGGCGACGTCAGCAGCGGTAAATGATTGGACTTCCCGCAGGCTGATGGAAGACGGCGACTACTTTTGGTCGCTGTTCATGATCTCCCAGGCTAGTGCGGGCGTTCCTGGGCGGCGCCAGCGCTCAGGAGGCGTGGCTGATGCGTCAGGGTTTCCGACCGTTCTGTTTAACTATGCGCCGGACTGGCCTAGTAGGCAGAGCTAAGTCACAGCGAGTGGCCCCGGCGAGCCCAGAAATGGATCCTGCGCGAATCGAGTGTCCGGGACTAGCAGAAAGCAAGTCCCGGGCAGCGAGTTGGGCCAATGATGGAACGGTGGCCCATCGAGCTCACTTTGCATTCGCCTCGGCCGGGGGGGGCGTTTGGGCGCTGGGTGTCTTGAGTGTTCTGAGGGCCTTGGTGTGGTGAGGTAAGGTGGACGGCAGTCGCTCTGTCTGTCAGTCTCGTCTTAGTTGTCTATCTGCATCTGTCTGTCTCTTGGGATTCACTCCCCTGCGCAACTCCGGCTTGTCGGTATCAGACAACCACCACCGCTCTCTACCTTGTTCCTTGCCCTTGTCCTTTGTCACGTTGTGTGACCTCGACCGATTCTTTCGTAATCCCGACACACATACACTGAACCATCACTGCCTCGAACCTGGCCTCACTACAACGCGGCAAATCCACTCATTAACGTCTACCCTTCGACCTTTTCCTTGCCTGTGAAGCGAGCAATGTTGGTGCATCTCTCGCGCGCTTAGTAGCAATAATCCTTCACGACCACCACCGCCGCCCTCGCCACTCTCACCCAAAATGGCTACCATGGACATACCAGCGCACATCATCGACGCCGTCCGCACCTCACCACCCACGCCTCCCGCAGCATTCGAGCCAACCAAAGACCAGCAGCGCTTTTCCCCGCCTGGCGCATATCACAGCTACAAGGACTACAACAAGGGATTCCAGTCTTCCGCCGAAGACTTATCCACGACAAGTATCTCCGAGCCCGACCAAGACTACAGCACCGACCTCACATCGCCTCCTTCATCCGAGTCCTGCGACGAAATGACGCCCGACGAAGTTGAAGACTTCAAGGACCGCGAGTACCCTCAATTGAAGGGCAAGACGTATCTCGACCATGGAGGTACAACTGTATGTAAGCCCACGCAAGGGATGTAAATGCCCTTCACTTCTAACACAGTCATCCTCGCAGATCTACGCCAAGTCGCTCATCGAGGAATTCTCCGCGGATATGATCAGCAACCTGTACGGCAACCCTCACTCGGCCTCTTCACCTTCAGCACTAGCAGGTCACCGTGTTGATGCTATCCGGGAGCGTGCACTTCGATTCTTCAACGCCGACCCTGATGAGTTCGATCTGGTCTTTGTCGCCAACGCCACCGCCGCGATCAAGATGGTCGTTGAGTGTGTACGTGATTACGCCGCCGCCAGCAACACCCCCGTATGGTATGGCTACCACAGGGATGCCCACACATCTCTCGTCGGCGTGCGAGAATTGACTAAGCTCCATCGCTGTTTCACAAGTGACCAAGAAGTCGAGACATGGATCAACAGCGGAGGCATTGGTGGAGCGCGATCACGCCAGATCGGCCTGTTCGCATATCCAGGCCAGTCAAACATGACTGGTCGACGATTGCCACTGAATTGGTAAGTTGTGCGCTGCAACGCAGGTTTCATATCAAAAAGTCACGAGTGAATTCTAACGTTACGCCACAGGCCTGGACGGATCCGTAAGACGTTCCACAAGGCTCCGACATACACTCTGTTGGATGCTGCAGCTCTAGCAACGACCGCACCACTGGATCTCTCCGACTCTGCTACCGCACCCGACTTCACCGCGCTTTCGTTCTACAAGATCTTCGGCTTCCCCAACATCGGCGCACTGATCGTCCGCAAATCCTCTGCCCACGTGATGCAAAACCGACGATACTTTGGTGGTGGTACCGTCGATATGATCATTTCCATCAACGACACCTGGCACGCCAAGAAAGACGCCACCATTCACGACCGTCTGGAAGATGGCACGCTACCGTTCCACTCGATTTTCGCGCTCGACCACGGCATGTCCGTACACGAACGGCTCTACGGACCGAATCCCATGAAATTCATTTCCATGCACACGGCACAACTTGGACGTAAACTATACGAGGGCCTCTCCCAAATGACGCACAGCAACGGTACACCCGTCGCCCGAATTTACAAGGACGAAAATGCCATATACGGTGACCCATCCGTGCAAGGTGCCACAATTGCCTTCAACGTGCAACGTCCCGATGGCTCGTTGATCGGTTTCGAGGAAGTCGAGGAGGCCGCCGATGAGAGGCAGATCTATGTCCGCAGCGGTTCCCTGTGCAACCCCGGCGGCGTGGCAACTTACCTGGAATGGTCCCCGGCCGAGATGCGTGCCGCGTACGCTCATGGCCACAGGTGTGCGAACCCGCAGCAGATCGTGTTTGGCAAAGCGACGGGTGTGGTTCGAGTCAGTCTGGGTGCCATGAGCGTGGCCGCGGACGTGCAGACTTTCTTGGACTTCCTCGAGGATGTCTACGTCGATCAAGTCGCCGTAGAGCCTAAGCTGAACGCCAACGAATTCTTCATGTCGGCCGGCCAGCCTGCAGACCAGGAAGTCACCTACCATGGCGCTGTCTCTGTCCGTTCGGCAAGCCGCGCCTCTGCTGGCAGGGCTTCACAAATTTCGATTCCTCACACCAACGCCAAAGTACCTTCTGCACCGCCTACGCCTAGCATCAAGTCCGCACCCGGTTCACGTGGTGGCGACAAATTCACCGACAATACCGCCATGCCCTCCAATGCGTCCGCACATGAACTCGAGGCCGAAGCCCCACGCAGCAACTCCAAGAATCCACCATTCGTTCCGTCAGACTATTTGAAAGCCCGGCGACCGTGGGAGGAAGAAATGCACAAGAACGACTACAGCACAGCACGCGCCGAAGCCGAAGCCAAATACCAGCAAATGGAGGAGGCTATTGCAGCTGCGAGAATCAACGGTCCAAACGCATCGAATACTGTCAAGGCACGCCGCTTTGGTCGGAGCGTGGTCAATCTACTGCGGCAGAAGTCGAATCACTCATTGCCGAATGGCGATCACAGGTACGAATCTCCTGACACGTGAGAAAGACGGGCGCATCCCGCAAGGACAGCGCACGATTTCTTATTCTCAGATTGCGATGATTTATGAGATCTCTGTCCTAACAATGGGGTGCGTTTAGTCACGGCAACGGCAAAAAGTCACCTTCACTGCTACCGAGCCTTCCCGACCACGCCTCGCTGTACTCGGAGCGTAGCGGGAAAGACAACCGCTTGTATGAGAACGCAAGCGTCTTGCTGGGTGTCGGCTAATAAGCGCCGCCAACGCACCACGCGCCTGACACGCCATCACCAATCGCCCAACACCATCACTGTTATTCTATCCAATTCTTTCATTCTATTGCGGAGCCGGCAGCAACACGGCTAGCTGGGACTTCGGCTTGTTTCAAAAAGCACGGCGTTTACTGGATGAACTTCATTTGAGCTCGATCGCTCGCCTCTATTCATGGCGGCGGCGGCAAACCACAAGACGACACTATGCCCTCACGGGCGCTTCTCATTATAACATCCTATTCCAACATCACTATCTACCATTCTCGATCGATCGCAAGCCTGGAAGCGAGACTTGACTCAAACCCGCAAACGAGGTGGCCGACTTTCCACAACGACGAAACGCCACAGCGGAAACCACCGCCTCTCGATCGATCACACTATTAACCAGTATCATCATATTGCATTCGACAACGACCGGAGCAAAAGAGGATGAGAGACCCAGAAACCAGGAAGGTCATCTGTGCATCTCCATACCCCATCATCGGCACCGGCATCGACTCTTTCCTTGTCTCTACTTGTTTCTTTCGGATTCCCTTGTCTTTTTCCTATCCTCTCGTTCCACCACCATTCGAGAAACTACCACACCCGGTCGAATGCGCGTTTTCTTCCCATTAGAATTGTCTCTTCTTTTCCTCTTCATTTCCTCTTTCCTTTCTCACTCACGTCAACTTCTTGTGATTTTCTCTTCACTTTCACTACTCATGGGAACCTCAAAATACCCGCATTCCGCCTTTAAGGGCCTCGATGCAAATTGTACATAACATACTACTATACGAAAAGGAGGGGCAGGGGAAGTCTTGAAGACATCGATTCCAAAAGATGCCGGTATATATATTTACTCAGAAAAGCCAACAAAAAATCCAAAAGGAATGTGATTGATTGATCAAAAAATTCGCCTGTTTCCGAATACTCGTGGTTCCTTCGCTTTTCGCTTGATGAACGAATCTATCTCATTACAGCTCTCTGTAACGAGGACACACTACGCCACACGACACTCACCTCGACACGTCAACGATCATGTACGTCGTTCTTCCTCAACCTCCTCTTCATCCCGCCCATGTCACGCCAACATCGCTTACGGTCTCCGAGAACCGACCCGTTGCCAACATAAACACTCACGCCTCCTACCTATCACAACATGACCCCGAGTTTAGCGAACTTTCCCAAACAAGCCCTCGAACATGGGAGAAACGCACCCTTGTCCCTATGTCATAACCAAATCCATCGACAACACGGCTCGGATTTGTTCCTGGTTTCGTCCGCAAGGGATGGATAAAACCCATAAAACCGTTCGCGGTGAGTTTCGGGACATTCGAGCTCGTTCGGACATCAAACGCAAGGCATCGCCGCTGCCACCGAACTGGTCCGACCCGATTGATTGATGTCAGGAAATGGTTTTTGGAAGCTCACTTTCGCGGTGCCTCGAAGTGT